>ERZ869909.10-NODE-10-length-298670-cov-29.216629_pt1 | contig 298670 bp, 235 predicted proteins | sample MGYA00520892_ERZ869909 | MGnify/ENA primary metagenome ERZ869909 (study PRJEB32215, sample SAMEA104723947) | bioreactor metagenome | biome: bioreactor; feature: anaerobic bioreactor; material: water | place: China | collected 2015-03-12 ... | reverse complement strand
TTGGATTTTGGATTTCTTTGTGTTATCAACCCGCCCATTGGCGAGGCAAGTTTTTCCCCGAAGGGCTTTTCTCTGGCGCGGAGAAACATAGTGTCTATGTGGTTACATTCAGCTAAAACACCTTAAAACCAATAATTTCCCTCACTTCGCGGATGGTGCGGGAAGCGCTTTCGCGGGCTTTTTGTGCACCAAGGCTGGCCACTTTGTGCAGGTATTCGTCGTTGGCATTTAGTTCCTTTATTTTTTCGCGGAAGGGCTGTGTGAACGCAATGGCGTCTTCGGCCAGTTGTTTTTTCATGTCGCCATAGCGGATCTGGCAGGTGTTGTAGAGGTTGTTGAAATGCTCATAAGTCTCCGGCGAAGAAAGCACTTTCATCAACTGGAAAATATTTTCAATGGGCTGAGGTTTGGGCTGGTTTTCCTCAGTAGGGCCGGCATCGGTTACTGCACGCATGATCTTTTTGCGGATGGCTTCCGGTTCATCAGATAGATAAATGGCGTTCTGATCGCCTTCTGATTTACTCATTTTGGTGCTGCCGTCCAGGCCGGGAATCTTGATTAACTCTTCGCCAAAGTTAAAAGCTACCGGAGCAGGGAAATATTCTGTGTTATACATTCGGTTAAACCGATTCGCAAAATTGCGCATCATTTCAAGATGTTGCTCCTGATCTTTGCCAACAGGAACTTTTGCGGCTTTGTGAATAAGAACGTCGGCAGCCATGAGCGTTGGATAAGTAAGCAGGCCTGCGTTGATGTTATTCGGTTGGGTGCGAACCTTTTCCTTGAATGAGGCCACACGCTCTAATTCACCAAGATAAGCGTTCATGTTCAGAAGCAGGTAGAGTTCGGTCACTTCCGGCACATCACTTTGGATATAAAGTGTGGCTTTTTCGGGATCCAGGCCGGCAGCCAGAAAATTTACAAGCACGTTTTTCACGTTTCCGTGAAGGTCTTCAGGTGTGGGATGCGTGGTAAGGGAATGATAATCGGCAATAAAAAAGTAGCAATGATGCTCATTCTGCATTTTGATGAAATTTTTTACCGCGCCAAAATAGTTCCCTAAATGTAAATTTCCGGTGGGCCTGATGCCGCTAACAACTATATCCATGTGATTGATTTATTAAACTGAGGGGCGAAATTACAAAAAAAGCGCCCTTGGAAGGGCACATTTTAAATGATAATCTTGTCGTCGTTTTTGTTAAAGAAGTGATATTCAAGAAAATGGTGTGACGACATGGGTTTAAGCTGCACCCATTTTCCATACCTGAAGTACCACTTCATCCTGATTGACGGAAATCCTTTTACCAGAAAAGCATGAACATAAGGGTGAACAGTAAGTCTGAGGTTTTTTTCGTTTTGATCCTTGATCAGGTAGTGCAGATTGGCTTCTATCTCATCAACTAGAATGATGCTTGATTTCACTTTCCCGGTTCCATCGCAGGCCGGGCATTTTTCCAGCACCTGAATTGTCATTTCGGGTCGTACACGCTGCCTCGTGATCTGAACAAGGCCAAATTTACTTGGGGGGAGAATGGCGTGTTTGGCTCTGTCCTTCGACATTTCGGTTTTCAGTTTCTGAAACAGCTCACGACGATGGCCCGATTGGTGCATGTCAATAAAATCAACAACAATGATGCCCCCCATATCGCGCAGGCGCAATTGCCTGGCCACTTCAACGGCGGCTTCAAGATTTACTGAAAGTGCATTGGTCTCCTGAGTGTTGTCAGAATTTACACGGTGCCCGCTGTTGATGTCAATTACATGGAGGGCCTCGGTGTGTTCAATGATCAGGTATACACCACTTTTTATGGTGACAATTTTCCCAAATGCATTTTTTATCTGCTTATCAATGCCAAAATGCTCAAAAATCGGCAGCTTGCCTTTGTATAGCTTGACAATATCAACTTTATCGGGAAAAATTCTCCGTATATAATTTTTTATTTCATCGGCAACCACCGGATCGTTTACGTTGATGCTGTTAAACGATTCGCTGAGAATATCGCGTAAAATGGCTGATGTGCGGTCAATTTCGCTGATAATCTTCTGAGGTGGCTGGGCGCCGCTGAGCTTTGAGGCGGTTGTTTCCCATTTTTGAACCAGATTGCGAAGATCGGAATCAAGTTCAGCAACCATTTTATTTTCAGCAACAGTGCGTATGATAATACCGCAGTTTTTGGGCCGTATGCTCAGAATTAATCTTTTAAGCCGGTTGCGTTCCTCCGGGCTTTTAATCTTTTGTGAAACTGAAACCCGGTTCGAAAAAGGAACCATAACCAGATAGCGGCCTGCAAATGCCAGCTCTGATGTAATACGGGGGCCTTTTGTAGAAATGGGTTCTTTGGCAATCTGCACCAAAACATGCTGGTTGGGGCTCAGAACAGATGAAATTCGACCGCTTTTATCAATATCGGGCTCCATCTGAAACTGCCCCAGGTTGCCATCCTTTAATTTCCCGGCAGATGCGAGCTTGATAAACTTATTTAAAGAATTTACCTGTGGGCCTAAATCAAGATAATGGAGAAAAGCATCTTTCTCATAACCAACATCAACAAAAGCGGCATTCAGGCCGGGCATAATCTTCCTTACCCGACCAAGATACACGTCACCAACAGCATATTTGTTGTTGCTCTTCTCTTTGTTGAGTTCTACTAATACCTTGTCTTCAAGTAACGCAATATTGACTTCGGACGATTCCGAATCAATGATTAATTCCTTGTTCACCACTAATATATAGTGTTATTTGTACCTGTTAAGGGGTTGACCAACTTCACGAATCTAACGGTAATGATATGGGATGGAAAGAAATAAAAAGGGGTGAGTCGCAAAACAATGGGTTTTGCAACTCACACTTCCCTGATATTATTTCTTCTTGTGACGATTCTTTCTCAAGCGCTTTTTACGCTTGTGTGTTGCCATCTTGTGCCTTTTTCTTTTCTTTCCGCTTGGCATAATAGTATTGATTAATAATTACCGTTTTCTTATTTTACCTTGTTCTTTACTTCGCTAACAAAGGTTTTGGCTGGTTTGAAAGCAGGAATGTTGTGTGCCGGAATAATAATGGTAGTGTTCTTTGAAATGTTCCTTCCGGTTTTTTCAGCCCTTTGCTTTACGATAAAGCTACCGAACCCGCGCAGATAAACGTTATCTCCGTTTGCAAGCGAACCCTTAACGGCTTCCATGAAAGCTTCAACGCTTGCCTGAACGGCTACTTTTTCAATCCCAGTCTTATTAGCAATTTCTGCTACAATTTCTGCCTTTGTCATAATCTTTAAGTTTTAATGATTTGATAATAAATTTTTTAATGAGGGCTGCAAATATATAATTTTTTCATTTACAGAAGAAATTCTGAAAAATAATTATTTGCTGAACATGCATTACCTTTGCCACAAATGTCAGACCCTGCCAATTTTAGTAAAACCCTTATTACGTGGTATTTAAACCATAAGCGAAGGCTTCCCTGGAGGGAAACAAACAATCCGTATCATATTTGGATTTCAGAAATTATTTTGCAGCAAACCCGTGTAAACCAGGGACTTGGATTTTACCAGCGATTTATTGAACGCTTCCCTGATATTCAGACCCTTGCAGAGGCCACAGAAGAGGATGTGCTGAAACTCTGGGAAGGCCTCGGTTATTATTCAAGGGCACGCAATATGCATTTCACAGCCCGGTTTTTAGTGAACAATTGTAATGGTGAGTTTCCCCGTGACGCTGAAAAACTTGAAAAACTCAAAGGAATTGGGAAATATACCGCCGCCGCCATTGCTTCCATTGCTTTTAATAAACCCGCGGCCGTTGTTGACGGCAATGTCCTTAGGTTTTTGGCAAGATATGCCGGTATTGAAAACCCAATTGACAACAGGGACACTGTTAATGCGATTAGCAACCTTGCAAAAAGTCTGATGGGCGGTTCAAACCCCGGAATGTTTAATCAGGCGATGATGGAATTCGGCGCCTTACAGTGCGTCCCCCAAAAGCCCGACTGCAATAGCTGCTGTTTTGTAACACATTGCAAAGCTTTTCGCATCGGAAAGGTTGGTAGCCTGCCTTTAAAAACCATGAAGCCAAAACCATTGTCGCGATTTTTCAATTACCTCGTAATTCAGCTTGATCAAACCGATGGGGCACATCTGGTACTAAAACGAAGAAACAATCATGACATCTGGAAACATTTATATGATTTCCCCCTCATAGAAGCAACTGAATTATTTGATTTAAAGCATGTTTCAAACCATCCGGATGTGAGAAGTATGTTCATCAACTGTGAACCGGTTGCCGGTGTATTTGAGGGAGTTTACCGCCACCAGCTTACTCACAGGATTATTCATGCAAAATTCTTTAAGTTGAATATTCCTGATGCATCGTGTCTTTTAGACCAAAGCAATCTCATCATCACATCAGATTTAAGCAGATATCCTTTGCCAAGGATGATCAGCCGGTTTGTTTCTGAAAACTTTGTAGCGACCCTAATAAAACCAGAAGCATGAAAATAGCAAACCTTGATCTTGGAAACACGCCACTTCTCCTTGCTCCCCTGGAAGATGTTACAGACTCTCCATTCCGGCTTATTTGCAGAAATCTTGGTGCAGACATGGTTGTTACTGAATTCATATCTTCCGAAGGGCTGGTAAGGAATGCTGAAAAAAGCCATAAAAAGCTGATCTTTAAAGAAGCAGAAAGGCCGGTTTCCATACAGATTTTTGGCCACGACCCTGAAAACATGAAACAGGCGGCAATCCTGGCCGAAGAAGCCGACCCTGATTTTATTGATATCAACTTTGGGTGTCCTGTTCGCAAGGTTACAATGAAAGGTGGCGGCGCCGACTTGCTGCGCGATGTTCCCCGGATGATTGCTATTACACAATCTGTTTTAAATGCCGTAAAACTTCCGGTAACCGTGAAAACCAGATTGGGTTGGGACGAACATTCAAAAAACATTGAGGACATAAGCTTACGCCTTCAGGATTGCGGAATAGCAGCCATCACCATCCATGGGCGTACCCGGGCCCAGATGTATAAAGGCCAGGCCGACTGGACCCTGATCGGGAAAGTAAAAAACAATCCGAAAATTCATATCCCGGTTATTGGAAACGGCGATGTTGACAGTCCGGAAACGGCAAAACTGATGTTTGACAGATACAATGTTGACGGGGTAATGATTGGCAGGGCAGCCATTGGAAATCCCTGGCTTTTTGGCCAGATCAGAAACTACCTTTCTACAGGTTTGTTGATGGATGGCCCCGGATTGCAGGAAAAAGTGAGCGTTTGCAAAATGCACCTGCAACAGGCAATAGAATACAAAGGGGAGCGCCGGGCAATTATTGAGATGCGTAAGCATTATGGCGGTTATTTCAGAGGACTTCCCCATTTTAAGAAATATCGCCTGCAACTGCTTACCTGTCTTTCATTTGATGAAATTAACAACTTGTTTGATGAATTATTAACAGATAGTGGTTTATTAATATAAGAAAGTGGGGGCATTATTGCCAAACGCTTAAGTTTCTTTGTAAATTAGCAGCAATTTTTAATATCATTATGCTTAATGGCAGAAATCTTTAAAATATTTGTGGTTGAAGATGAAGCAATTTTTGCCCGGATTATTGCGCATCATTTATCGCTAAACCCTGATTATGAGGTAGAAATCTTTGCAGATGGCAAGCAATGCCTGAACAGTCTTTATAAGAACCCATCGGTTATTACACTGGATTATAACCTGCCTGGAATGTCTGGTCTGGAAATTCTGAAAAAAATCAAAGAGTTCAATCCCGATTTGCCAGTAATCATTGTTTCAGGCCAGCAGGAAATTTCAACAGCGGTTGAACTGCTCAAAAAAGGCGCATACGATTATGTGCTGAAGGATCAGGATACGAAAGAGCGGCTGTGGAACATTATTAAAAACCTGCGTGAACACGACCGGCTCAAAAAAAAGGTTACAGTGTTGGAACAGGAAGTGGCGAAAAAATATGAGTTCGGCAACATGATCAAGGGGAACAGCCCTGCGATTGAAAGGGTTTTTCAGTTGGTTGAAAAAGCGGCAAGAACCAATATCACAGTATCTATTACCGGTGAAACAGGTACCGGAAAAGAACTGGTAGCCAAATCTATTCATTTTCACTCGGTCCGTTCAAAGCATCCGTTTGTTGCAGTAAATGTTTCAGCCATTCCAAAAGAACTGATGGAGGCTGAAATGTTCGGTCATGAAAAAGGCGCTTTTACCGGTGCGGTGAACCGCCGTATCGGAAAATTTGAGGAAGCCCACAAAGGAACCATTTTCCTTGACGAGATCGGCGATATGGATTTAAACATGCAATCGAAACTGCTCAGGGTCTTACAGGAAGAAGAGGTTACACGGATTGGGGGCAACGCGGTAGTTAAACTGGATGCACGGGTTATTTGTGCAACACATAAAAATCTGCTCGAAGAAGTTAAAAAGGGCAATTTCAGGGAGGATCTTTATTACCGGCTGCTTGGCTTACCTATTGAAATCCCTCCATTACGCGACAGAAGCAGCGATGTGCTGCTTCTTGCAAAACATTTTGTTGAAGAGTTTTGCGCAAAAAACAAAATGAAAAAGCTGGCAATATCCCCTGAGGCTTTCGAAAAACTAAGGAAATATCCCTTCCCCGGAAATGTCAGGGAACTAAAGGCCGTTATGGACCTGGCGGCCGTAATGGCCGATGGCAATACCATAAATGCTTCGGATATCACATTCAGCTCCAGCAGTGTGCTTAGTGATTTTCTTCAGCATGAAACCACACTGGAAGAATATAATCGCAAAATCATCAGGCACTTTCTTGATAAATACGACAACAAGGTACGGCTGGTTGCCGACAAGCTAGGGGTTGGCAAAACCACCATTTACCGCATGATGCAGGAAGACAAACTCTGATGTTCAAGTTTACATCTCTTTACCTTCCGGCTTGATCAGTTAAAATCGCACAAAAAACGCAGGTTCGGGTTGGATTATTAAACAAATGTTTAAATTTGCACCCCTGTTTGTTCAAGCCATAATTCACAGGCCTGATTAAACAAGCGCCTATAGCTCAGTTGGTTAGAGCAACTGACTCATAATCAGTAGGTCCCTGGTTCAAGTCCAGGTGGGCGCACGAAATGTTAAGCCACTAACAAGATTGTGTGTGGCTTTTTTGTTGTACACCGAAAGGGTTGCTGAATGTAGTTAGCGTATATATCCTCTACAGTCCCAAAACAAACAGGTATTATATTGGTCAATCTGAAAATGTTCTGACCAGATTAGATCAGCATAACCTTCATTTATTTTCATCGGGATATACAGTCATCTCAGATGATTGGAAGCTGTTCCTTCAAATTGAGTGCCTTAGCAGATCGCAAGCCGTTAGAATAGAAAAGCATTTAAAGCGGATGAAAAGCAGTAGATATCTTAAAAATCTAAAAACATATCCCGAAATTGTTGACAACCTGCTTAATAAATATCAGTAGGTCCCTGTCCCGATAGCTATCGGGACAAGTCCAGGTGGGCGCACCGGATGGAAACCCTGTTTGCTCATACAGCACACAGGGTTTGTCATTTCTTCTGGTTTATAGCAAGGTATAACAAAAGGAAGGTTTCTGCCGTTAGTGTTTCTTAACTCGTTATTACAAAAACTGCAGACTGGTTAAATTTTTGTAGTTTTGAACCCTTAATTAATATGTGTTTTTTATGAAACGAACTTTGTTCTTATCCGCATTCATCCTTTTTACCGGCCTGATCATGGCTCAGGGGGTCAGCCCCTATTCGGTTCGCAATATTCGCTTTGGTTTTGAGTTGAACAACGACCTGTGGCTTAATAAACCCGACGATGTAAAACTTAAAGGCTTTAACCGGGGCGTTAATCTGTCGTTACTTTACCATCATCGCCTGGGAGAATCAAAATTTGGTATTGCCAGCGGAGTTGTTTTGGCTTCGCAAAACATGTATACCAAGAACGCCCTGCTTCAAACCGATGAAAATGGTGTTTCGGTATTCAGCACCATGCTCGACTCCATTCCTTTTCAGAACTACAAGTTAAACCTCACGTTTCTTGAGCTTCCCATTGAGTTTTCTTATAAAACCAAAAGCCATCTTAATTTTGCGCTGGGTGCAAAAGCCGGCTACCGTATTGCCGACAAAACCAAATACAAAGGCAAAGATTTTACCGGCGATCTTACCAAAGACCTGAAAATGAAGGTTCATAAAAATGCGAACCTGCTTGAATACCGGCTGGGAGCTTATGCTGTAATCGGATATAAATGGATTAATCTAACGGCTTATTACGGATTAACAGGTTTGTTCGAAGATGGATCGGGTCCGGATATGTCGCCACTGACAATCGGGATACTGGTGCGACCTTACTAATTGCCCCATCAGCTTTTACCGTTTTGTACCTTTATCCTGTCCTCAGGCTCTAGGCCAGAAAGAACCTCTATATTCAAACCATCAGACAAACCGGGGTTTATATCCCTGCGTTCAAATACCTGAGGTGAAGTTTCTACTTCCACATAGGCACTGCCATTTTCAAACAAAAGCAGGCTTTCTTTTACAGAAAGAACACCCTCCCTCGAATCAAGCACAATGTCAGCATTGGCGCTGTATCCGGCCCTGATGAAAACATCGTCCTTAAGGGAAACGGCTGCCCTGATTTCAAACAAAACCGCTCCGCTTTCTTCAACACCCCGTGGCGAAATGTGCTCGAGCCTGGCGCTGAATTGAATATTGTCAATGGCTCCTATGGTTAAATGCAGGTTCATGCCTTCATGTATATTGCCCACTTCTGATTCATCTACCTTGCCTTTAAAAATCATTTCGTTCATATCGGCAATAGTAGCAATGGTGGTGCCTTCGTTAAAGTTGTTGGTTTCAATCACGGAGTTGCCTACCTCAACCGGAACGCTGAGTATCATTCCGCTTATAGTAGACCGGATAAGCGTATTCGAAACATCACCCTGGCTAAGCGCCACGCCATCGCGGATCAGCTGCAGGTTGTTCTCAGCAGCCTGAAGTTCTTCAAGTGCATTGAGGTATTGTATCTCGTATTGTTGAAAATCGGCTTCCGCCACCACTCCTTTTTCAAAAAGATCCTTTTGGCGATGAAAAGCGCGACGCGTATCCTCAAGGCTGATTTCGGCACGCTTCACACGCGATTCGGCATTTGCCAGGTTAAGCATATTGGGAATGATTTTAACGCGGGCAATAAGATCGCCCGATTTTATTTTTTGACCCGGTTCCACATAAACTTGCTCAATAATTCCTGACACCTGGGGCTTAATGTCAATTTCCTGACGCGGGACAACCTTGCCTGTTGCCACTGTTTTCTTGACAATATCAGCATAGAAAGGGGTTACTGTTTCATAAACAACCGGTTTTTGCTTTGATTTACCATAGAGGTAAAATATTGTGCCTCCGAAAACTCCGATGACAACAAAAATCAATAAAATTCTGAAAAAGGTTTTCATGTCGTATGTTATTTAATAGTTTTACTGTATGATCATGGTATCATTATTTTTGCCTACTCATATCTTAGCGCATCTATTGGTTTAATGCTTACCGCCTTGCGAGCCGGAATCAACCCGGCAACTGCTCCCGATACAATCAAAATGACAAGTGCGTTCATGGCAACGCCAAAATCAACCTGGGGGTTATGAAACATATTGCTGCCACCTTCGCCACCCTGCATAAGGGCAAAGTTGATGAGCTCAACCAGCGCCACTCCAATTACCAAACCTATGTAGCCGGCCACCGTAGTAAGAAACACCGATTCGGTAATAACCTGGCTCATAATTTTAAAAGGAGACGCGCCAATTGCCCGCTGAATTCCGATTTCTTTGGTTCTTTCCTTTACAATAACCAACATAATGTTGCTGATACCAATTACTCCGGCCAGAAGGGTGCCAACCCCCACAATCCAGATAAGCGTATTAATACCAAAGAAAAGCCCTACCATCTGGTTGAATTGCTTCTCCATATTGAAGTAGCCTACTGCTTCGGCATCGTTTGGGGCAATGGTGTGTCTGCGTTTGATCAGGGTCAGGGCCTTTTCTTCAAGCACACTAACAGGAACGCCGGGTTTGGCAGTAAAAGCAAACATGCCGATAATATCGCCATAGTTATACACCTGCTGTAATGTTGGCAAAGGAATGTGAATACTTTCGGTTTTATCGCCACCAAAATTTACATCGGTACTGCGTGGTTTAAAAACACCTACTACCTGGAAAAACACATCTTTTATACGAATATATTCACCAATAGGGTCTTCACCTTCGTCAAACAAAACTTCGCTCACCCTGGTACCGATTACGGCTACCTTTCTCTTTTCAATGATATCATAATGATTAAGATAACGTCCATGCACCATTTCAACCGGATCTATCAGATTCCACTCGGGATAGTCGCCATGAATATAAAACGCCCCGGTATTCTGGTTTCTGACAACATTGTTTGACCCTTCCCCGCCCCAGGCCTGTAAACGTGGAGCAATATATTCTATTTCATTAATGCTGTTTCTGAGCGCTTCGATATCGGAATTTCGCAAATTCCAGCGCCGCCCCCCGGGCAATCCGTTGTAAGGTTCGGTAGTGGTTCGCGACCACATAAAAATACTGTTGGTGGCAAAATCGCCAAACCCTTTTGTGATGCCGTTCTGAAGGCCTTTTCCAGAACCAAGCATGATCACCAGCATAAAAATCCCCCAGAATACGCCAAATGCGGTCAAAAAAGTGCGCATTTTGTTCTTTTTGATCGCACTGAATATTTCCTGCCATTTATCGAGATCGAACATTTTTTTGTTGTTTTGCTGTGTTGCAGTAATTTTTATAGTTTAGGTCTATGGGGTTGAGGAGTTGAGGAGTTTAGAAGTTTAGAAATTTGAATTTGTTTCCGCCTCGGCGGACAGGTCGGATTTATATATTAGGATTTCGGATTTTTTCCAACAAGCTACTCATCTCTCAATGCTTCAATGGGCTTAATAGCAGCAGCGCGGCGTGCGGGAATGAAACCCGCCAGGGCTCCGGAAACAACCAATACAAGGGTTGCACTCACGGCGGTCATAAAATCTGCTTCGGGATTCACAAAAAATTCGGTGTTGATCTGGCCTGAAATCAATTCGAGCAAACCTACACCTAACACCAACCCGATATAACCGGCAAAAGCGGTGATCAGAACAGATTCCTGCAGGATCAGGCTTACAATCGATAAAGGTGTGGCTCCCATTGATTTACGAATACCTATTTCGCGTGTACGATCTTTTACAACAATCATCATAATATTGCTTACCCCTACAATCCCGGCGATGATTGTTCCAATTCCGATAATCCAGATAAAAATCCTGATGCCGGCAAACAATTGCTGAAACCGGGTATACTGTTCCAGGCTGTTCCAGCTACCTAAAGCACGTTTATCGGAAACATCAAAGCGGTGTACTCTTGATATCTCAGCACGTATTTGTTTTTCAACTTCAACACTTTCTTTGCCCGATCCGTCAACAGTGAGGGCAAACTGATGAATTCTGTTTGCGCCGCCAAATACCCGTTGTGCGGTGCTGATGGGCAGGTAAACCACCCTGAGGTTGTCGTTGCGTGTATCTTCCTTGGTGTAAATGCCAACCACTTTAAACGGAACACTATTAATAATGATGTATTTACCCAACACCTCTTCTTCAGGATCTTTAAACAAAGTTTCTTTTATTGAGGTGCTGATAATAACTGATTTTCGATATTCCTTTATGTCGAGGGCATTAACAAACCTGCCTTCGGTTATTTCGAGTTTTTCAATTTTCATGAAATCGGGATAAACGCCTCTGGCCCTCAGGGCTGAAGATTGGTTCTTATAGCTCAGCGTTGTGTTCCACATTTCATAGCGCGGAGAACCATACTCCATTTTATCCACCTTGTTTTCAACCAGATCCCAGTCTTCGTTTTTCAATCTGATGAATCGCCCCGGCTGCAACCCGCGGTAGGGCATGCTTGTTTGCCCGGTCCAGAACCAAATGGCGTTGGTAGCCGATGATGCAAATTGTTTTTCAACCCCATTTTGCAGACCCCGGCCTGATCCCAGCAAAATGATCAGCATAAAGATACCCCAGGCTACACTGAAACCAGTGAGAAAAGTACGCATCTTGTTTTTTCTGATCGTACTGAATATTTCCTGCCATTTATCGAGGTCGAACATTTTTTATTGTGTTGATGTGTTGATGTGTTGATGTGATGCAGTTTACACCTAAAGCTTTATTCATTAATTTTCAATTGGTTAGCGAATTGTCTGTTTTGAATTTTGAATTTGTTTTCGCCTCGGCGGACAGGTCGGATTTCGTGCTTCGAATTTCGGATTTTAGATTTTTAGATTGCCTAATACGCTTATATGTAATTAATTCTCTTTTCCTGAAGTTGCTTTTTTAGCGGCACGCACTACCTTATTACTGAATTCGTAAACAGCATGACCGTTGCTTGTGTGGTTGTTGTGGTCGTTTTCGATCAGGCCGTCGCGGAGGCGGATAATGCGCCTGGTACGTTGAGCTATATCGCGCTCGTGTGTAACAATAATCACAGTAATACCTTCTTTGTTGATCTGATCAAACAAATCCATTACTTCCATGGAGGTTTTGCTATCGAGGGCGCCTGTAGGCTCGTCAGCGAGTATGACCTTGGGTTTAGCAATCATTGCCCGGGCAATAGCCAGGCGCTGTTTCTGTCCGCCCGACAATTCGTTTGGCAAATGATCAGCCCATTCGGCCAGACCCATTTTTTCAAGGTATTCCATGGCAATGCGATTGCGTTTCCGACGGCTTACTTTTTGATAATACAAAGGGAGTGCAACGTTTTCCATAGCATTTTTAAAGGAAATAAGATTAAACGACTGGAAAACAAACCCAATGTAGCGGTTACGCAGCATGGCTGCTTTGGTTTCACTCAGATCCTGTATCAACTTGCCATCGAGGTGATAAACTCCTTTTTCATGGTTGTCGAGCATGCCAATTATATTGAGCAGCGTTGATTTCCCTGAACCCGAAGAACCCATAACCGATACCATTTCACCGGCTTCTATATTCAGATCAATTCCCTTGAGTACATGAAGCTGGTTGCTACCTGTAATGTATGTTTTGTGAATATTGTTAAGCAGAATCATTGTACGTTATATATGGTACATCTTGTAAGACATGCAAAGTTTTTAAAAGTTACATGCTTTTTGCAAATATAAACTGGTGAATAGGGGAAAACCGGCCCCGGGTCACAGATTATTGAACCTGAATGGTTTTCCACCCCTTGTAGCTGAAGACCATGCATTCGGCAATGCCTGCCTCCAGGAGGGTTTTGATTGCGAGGGGATATTCTTTTGACAAATCTTCCGGCGCATGGGCATCGGAGCTGATGGTAACCGGAATACCAAGTTCTTTGACTCGTTTTAATGCTGTCAGATTGGGGAAAAGTTCATTGCTGCGGCCTTTGTATATACCACGTGTGTTAACCTCCAGAATGCAGCCTTTTTCTTTAGCCAGGTCAAGAGATTCAAAGAGCATATCCAGGTACCATTTGTCATTCACGCTGAAAAACCGTTCCTGGTTGTGCATTTTAATCTTGTCGAAATGGGCAATAACATCAGGCGCCTGCTCGGTAATCATCCGGTTCATCTGGTCAAAATAGGTTTGAACCGCAAGCCGTGCATCGCCGCCAAACAAATTCATTAATCCTTCGTCAAAAGTTTCGCGTTTGGGGCCGTCAATGAACCAAAGGCGTTCGTTATCAGGAGGCACAAGCAAATGAACTCCGCCGATCACATAATCCAGGTTTGCCCGCTTTATCCAGTAACCGAAATCTTCAATCACACCCGGGATGTAATCAATTTCCATGGAAAGGTATATTTCGAGCCGGCCGGCATATTCATAACTCAGTGAGCGGATGGTTTGGCGGTATTCGTCAACTTTGTCATCGCGTAGCGCAAAAGTGTTCTCAAAAGGCAATGGCGCATGACTTGAGAAACCCAGCACTGAAAAATCCTGCTCAAGGGCAGTTTTTACATAATCAACTGGAGGGTTGCTACCATCGCAGAAAGTAGAGTGGGTGTGGTGGTTAAACCATTTCATCAGCGGTCAGTGATTTTATAGAGTTTATCGGAGCGGCGAACGATTTCTTTTACAGGTATGGAACAAACTTCGCCTTTAAAGGTTTTTTCCGCCGGCTTTTCATCAACACGGATTTCTTCAATCTTCCCTTCGATCACGCCGGTAGTCGGGCCCAAAATCACATAATCATCACCGGTCTTCAATTCGCCGGTTTCAATGGTTACTTCGGCGATGCCAATTTTCCCAAAATAATTGGTGATCTTTCCGATAAAGGTCTTTTTGCGTGTGGATTTGGAGCCGTAAACATTTGTCCACTCCGGGAGGGTTTTGCCCAGATAATAGCCTTCCCAATAGCCGCGGTTATACACCTGATTCAGGCGGGAGTTCCATAACGCTATTTTATCCTCTGTAAAAGTACCATCGAGGATAGCATTCGCAGCTTCGCGGTAACAGCGGGTAACAGTTTTCACATATTCCGGCGCACGGCCACGGCCTTCGATTTTCAGCACCCTCACTCCGGCCCCGATGATCTTATCCAGAAAATCAATGGTTTTCATGTCCTTTGGTGACATGATGAAGTGGTTGTCAATGCTCAGATCCACCTCGTCGTCATAATCGCGGATGCGATACTCACGGCGACATGGCTGGTAGCAGGCGCCCCTGTTGGCCGATTTATTGAACATATCCTGGCTGAGGTAACATTTCCCCGACACCGCCATGCACATGGCTCCATGCACAAATATTTCAATTTCTATTCTCTTTCCGGAGGGACCGGTGATATTTTCTTCTTCAATTCTTTTTGTGATCGCGGCAATCTGTTCAAGGCTTAACTCCCTGGCCAGCACCATAACATCGGCATACCGGGCATAAAACTTTACTGCCTGAAAATTGCTGATGTTGCATTGGGTTGAAATATGAACCTCAACACCCTGGCTGCGGGCATAATCCATCACAGCTATATCAGAAGCAATGATGGCACTGATTCCGTTTTCTCTGGCCGCTTCCACCACGCTTTGCAGATAAGCGGTTTCCTCATCATAGATCACCGTATTCACGGTAAGATAGCTCCGAATCTTATGTTCGCGGCAAATGGCGGCAATTTGCGCCAGGTCTTCAAGCGAAAAATTCATGGAAGAGCGTGCCCGCATGTTCAAGGTTCCCACCCCGAAATACACTGAATCCGCCCCACCCTGAATGGCAGCCATCAGGCTTTCGTACGAACCGGCGGGAGACATGATTTCGATGGGGGATTTTTGGAGGTTCATGGTTTTGTGTTGCTGTTGTTTTTGTGGTAAGTCTTTTAAAAGAGTAGTTAGTAAGAAGTATATAGTAAAAAAAGATGTTAACGCGGAAGAATTTCATCAGGATTATTGGCCATGCACCCTCTTACGTGATCAAAATTTTCAGGCCCTTTATTACAACGGATTAAGTTCACAATACAGGGATTTCATCAGCAAAAATATCATCAAAAAATAGTCTGTCGTCGCTGTTTAAGTGCATTTCCCGAAATGCTTCATCCCAGTTCTCACGGGGTGCCGCCGTTGGTTTTAACACAATGCAGTCGTCCCTCTCAATAATTTCAACCTTATCCATGATCTTGTATTTCCTGATCAATTCTTTACTGAATCTGGTTCCCCCCGAGTTTCCTATTTTGACAACTTGTAATTCCATGGCTATAAGATTTGTGGATGCAAAGTTGTTACGTTTTTTTAGAAATTCTACAATAACTGATTATAAATATGTTGGCAGCAGCATAATTATAATATCGCGAGGGGGATTGATTTGCAATAATTTGATATTGTGTAAATTGAAGAGCAAATCCCCCTGACCCCCTTTTTTAAAGGGGGACTGCATCCTGCAATTAGCAAACGGATAAACCTTGGGGTAATCATAGGTGTTTTCCTTCATGTTAGCTCTAAGATTATATCGCGAAGCGATTGAGGGACTGCCTACTTAATCCTTATCCCAAGCTCCTCAAGTTGCGCAGCCGAAATCCCCGAAGGTGAATCAATCATCACATCGCGTGCAGCATTGTTTTTCGGGAAGGCGATGAAATCGCGGATGGATTCGCTGCCACCAAAGAGCGAGCAAAGCCTGTCGAAACCAAAAGCAATGCCACCGTGTGGCGGGGCGCCAAATTCAAAGGCATTCATCAAAAATCCGAATTGTGCGCGGGCTTCTTCATCACTGAAACCAAGAATCCTCAGCATCTTATGCTGCAATTCCTTGTTGTGGATACGGATGCTGCCTCCGCCCACTTCCACGCCGTTGATCACCATATCGTATGCATTGGCGCGAACTTTACCCGGATCGGTGTCAAGCAGTTCAATATCCTCATGTTTGGGCGAAGTGAAAGGATGGTGCATGGCATAAAAACGTTGGGATTCTTCGTCCCATTCCAGCAAAGGGAAATCATAAACCCATAAAGGCATAAAAACTTCCGGATTGCGAAGCCCAAGGCGATTGCCCATCTCCAGCCTGAGTTCATTGAGTTGTTTGCGGGTTTTGTTCGCCTGGCCGGCAAGGATCAGCATCAGATCACCGGGTTTGGCATTGAAGGCTTCAGCCCATTTTTGCAGGTCATCAGGCGAATAGAATTTATCAACCGATGACTTTAGCGTGCCATCTTCGTTATAACGCAGGTAGATAAGGCCGGTGGCGCCGATCTGTGGTTTTTTAACAAAATCGGTGAGTTCGTCTAATTGTTTGCGCGTATAGCCGGCGCAGTCCGCAGCATTAATTCCCGCTACCAGTTCGGCTTCCTCAAATATTTTAAACTCTTTCCCTTTAACAATATCAGTCAGTTCAACAAAGGTCATCCCGAAACGGATATCGGGTTTGTCGCTGCCATAGTTTTTCATGGCATCGGCATATGACATCCTTGGAATGCTTTCGATTTTCAAGCCCTTCACTTTATTAAAAAGTTGGATCACCAATCCTTCAAAGGTGTTGAAAATGTCTTCCTGGGTAACAAATGACATTTCGCAGTCAATCTGGGTGAATTCGGGCTGGCGGTCGGCGCGCAGGTCTTCGTCGCGGAAGCATTTCACGATCTGGAAATAGCGGTCGAAGCCGGCCACCATCAGCAACTGCTTAAAGGTTTGCGGCGATTGCGGCAAGGCATAAAACTCCCCGGGGTTCACACGGGATGGAACCACATAATCGCGGGCGCCTTCGGGTGTGCTTTTGATCAGTACCGGGGTTTCTACTTCAATAAAGCTGAGGCCATCCATGTAGCTGCGCGTTTCAATGGCCATGCGGTGGCGAAGTTCCATATTGCGCTTCACAGGGTTGCGGCGCAAATCGAGGTAGCGGTATTTCATACGGAGCTCATCGCCGCCGTCGGTGTTGTCTTCGATGGTAAAAGGAGGCGTTTTGGATTCGTTGAGTATCTCAAATGAATCAACAATAATCTCAATGTCTCCGGTAGGCAGTTTCGGGTTTTTGTTGCTGCGTTCGGCAACTTCGCCATGGGCGCGGATCACAAATTCGCGGCCCAGTCCCCGGGCCTTTTCGCAAAGATTTGCATTGGTTTCCATATTGAAAACCAGTTGGGTGATCCCATAGCGGTCGCGCAAATCCATAAAGGTCATTCCGCCAAAATCGCGTGAGCGCTGCATCCAGCCACACAGGCTGACTTTGTTTCCCACATCGTTTATTCTGAGTTCTCCACAGGTATGAGTTCGTAACATGCTGTATTGCTTTAAATTTGAGTCTGCGAAATTACCTATTTGTTACCTTTGCGCCAAAGTAACATACCATTATTCACTTCTAAAACTTTTTACCATGCTTAAAAAACATTTACTTACAGCGTTTTTGCTGGTGTTTGCATTTTCTTTCTCTGTGGCTTTTTCACAAGAAGATCTAGCAATTGAAAAGAAAGAGGGTTACATTTTTACGGATGAGATCCGTTTGGCTGCCACTCCGGTAAAGAACCAGTTTCGCTCAGGCACTTGCTGGAGTTTTGGAACCAATTCGCTGATTGAATCCGAACTCTTGAAAATGGGCAAGGGCGAGTTTTCGTTATCGGAAATGTTTGTGGTAAGACATACCTATATCGCCAAAGCCGAACGCTATGTGCGACTGCACGGGAATATGAACTTCTCGGCCGGAGGCGCCTTGCCCGATGCTTTCTGGGTATTGAAGAATTTCGGGATGGTTCCGGATGAAGCCTACGACGGCAAAGTTATAGGCGAACCCAATCACGTACATGGCGAAATGGATGCCGTGCTCAAAGCTTATGTGGATGCCATCATCAAAAATCCAAACCGAAAGCTTACTCCGGTGTGGAAGAATGGCTTTATCAGTTTGCTGGATGCCTATCTTGGCCCTTACCCTGATGAATTCACCTACAAGGGCAAAAAATACACGCCAAAAAGTTTCGCCGATATGCTTGGTGTGAATGCTGATCATTATATCCAGCTTTCTTCATTTACGCACCAGCCTTTTTATCAGCCTTTTATTGTTGAAGTGCCTGACAACTGGAACTGGGACAAAGCTTACAACCTGCCTCTTGAGGAACTGATGGAGGTGATTGATGATGCGCTTGCCAACGGATACACGGTGGTTTGGGCCAGCGATATCAGCGAAAAAGGATTCTCGCACCGCAACGGTGTAGCCATTGTTCCCGAAACCGATCCCGAAATTCTTGACGGGATGGAACGCGGCCGCTGGGAAACCATGACACAAAAGGAAAAAGACGAGCTGCTTTATGGCTTCAAAGATCCGGTTCAGGAAAAGAAAATCACACAAGAAGAACGCCAGCTTGCATTTGACAATTATACCACCACCGATGACCACGCCATGCACATCATCGGCACAGCCCGCGATCAGAACGGCACGAAATACTATATCGTGAAAAACTCCTGGGGCACCGACAACAACCCCTACGGCGGCTACCTCTACGCTTCCGAAGCCTTTGTGCAGTACAAAACCATGTCAATTATGGTGAATAAAAATGCGATGTCGCGGAAGATACGGGGGAGGTTGGGGATTTAGGTTGTCAAAGTAACTCCATTCAATTGATGAATCAGCTTCCTGTTCAGCTATTATAGAAAAATACATGCAAGTTTTCAGGCGTGATGATTTGAAATTCGGCTTCAGGATAAATGTTTAGAAATGTATCTGGCGCTTTTTCAGCCCTTTGGTGTTCCATTTAAACCATTGGAAAAGAGTTTGTTATTTTGGGCCTCTTGAAAATAAATCTCATGCTGCGCTTGGGTTCATCCCAAAATAAGTGTTGGCTCATATCCTGTTGGGGTGCAGGCGTCTACATTGAAAACCAACCGAAACTTTCCCCAACTCAACAGCTTCAATCAGTTTGGGTGTTCAAAAACGGTTGTTACGGACAATATAATTGATGAATTAACATCAGGTACAGATGTAAATGTTTCTTTGTTTGGTTTTGAGGTGGTGGTTCTTAATTATTAACCAGTTATATAGAACTTAAAAGAGGTGGTGGGAAGAAGTATATTATTCTTATCTGAAATATTATTCCTTCCTGTAAAGTCCTTATTTGCACTCAAGTTTGAGGTGCACCACTTTTTCAAAATCGTTAATGATTTGTTGGTCCCTGATCTCAAATATACAGGGCTTTAATCGACCAACATCTTTGGTCAATCTGATTTTGTTTTTTTGTGTTTCGCTGATATTCAGCTCGTAAACCTTATCAATATGTTTCTGCGGGAAATAAATGCTTGCCTGTATATATCCTTTCCAGGCTGACATCCAGATGATGGTTCTTTTTTTCTTTTGAACCTTGCATAACCATGCTTTCCCATCGTGATAATACCTCCATTCAAAGGTCATTTCGTGTTTATCAAAAAGCTCCGTTAAATGCAGATAGGCATTATATGAATCACTTAAAACGGTTTGTAATACATGGCTGTCGGGATAAACCTTTTCATCTCTCAGTTGTATGTTGCTGATGGTTTCCATGGACAAATAATTATTAGTTTGAGTCCGCAAATTGCCATAGTATGCCCGTTCGCCTGCTTGCGGCAGGCAGAGTCATTCTAAGGAAAATCCTTTTTCAAATATAAAACTAACCGTTTGAAAATGTCATCGCCCAATTCAATCCTACACCACCGATTTAAACTGCTTCAAAAACCTCAGATCGTTCTCAAAAAACAGTCGTAAGTCGTTGATCTGGTAGAGCAGTAGCGCCATGCGCTCAATGCCGATGCCAAATGCGAAACCGGTGTATTCGTTGCTATTAATGTTGCAGTTTTCCAGCACCTGCGGATCTACCATGCCGCAGCCGAGGATCTCAACCCAGCCGGTGTATTTGCAGATATTACAGCCTTTACCTCCGCAGATATTGCATGAAATATCCATCTCAGCCGATGGTTCGGTAAAGGGGAAATAGGATGGGCGAAGCCGTATTTTGGTGTCGGCATCAAACATTTCGCGGGCAAAATACAGCAGGGTTTGTTTCAGATCGGCGAAAGAAACGTTTTTGTCCACATACAGGCCTTCCACCTGGTGGAAAAGGCAATGCGCCCTGGCAGAGATGGCTTCGTTGCGGTAAACCCTTCCGGGGAAAATGGCGCGCAAAGGCGGCCTGTTTTTCTCCATATAGCGTATCTGAACCGATGATGTATGGGTTCGCAAAGCGATATCGGGGTCTTTCTCAATGAAAAAAGTATCCTGCATATCACGGGCAGGATGATCGGGAGGGAAGTTCAGCGCCGTGAAATTATGCCAGTCGTCTTCAATCTCGGGGCCTTCTGCTACCGGAAACCCCAGTTTGGCGAATACATCAGTTACGCGGTTCAGCACAATAGAAACCGGATGCCGCGAACCCAATTGCATGAAATCAACCGGCAGGGTCAGATCGCCGGCGCTTTCGGAACCGGCCATTCCTGATTCAAAACTGTCCCTGAACTGATTTATTTTTTCCTGAACCAGGTTTTTAAGATCGTTCAGCAGTTTGCCGGTTTCCTTACGTTCTTCGGGAGGTATCTGTTTGAAATCGGCAAACAAATCGTTCAGCAAACCTTTCTTGCCAAGGTATCTGATCCTGAATTCTTCTGCTTCGGCTGTATCAACTGCCTGAAAGCTGTCAATTTCTCTCAACAGTTGATTGATACGTTCTTTCATTTGCCGGGCCGTATTATTTGAGCACGCTCATTCTCATTTTTACTTCTTTTACCGGGCGATCGCCGGGGCCGGTTTGCACCACAGCAATCTTATCCACCACTTCCAGACCAGAAATCACTTCGCCAAAAACGGTATAGTCGCCGTCAAGATGTGGTGTTCCTCCAATGGTTGAGTAGGTTGTTATCTGCTCAGGTGTATATTTTATTCCGCTTCGGCTTTCAAAGTTTCTGAGTTCGTTTTGCGAGAACTTTCTCCCCTGAACGATGTAAAACTGCGAACCTGAAGATTCTTTTCGCGGGTTCACATGATCGGGCATGCGTGCTGCAGCAAGCGCGCCTTTTTTATGATAGAAACCTCCGATGATCTCGGCAGGGATTTTATAACCCGGATCTTCATTACCGGTTTTGCCGCCACCGCCCTGTATCATGAAATCTTTGATCACGCGGTGAAAGATGGAGCCATCGTAATAACCTTCGTTCACCAGTTTGATAAAATTATCGCGGTGTAAAGGAGTTTCGTTGTAGAGCTTAACGGTAATATCGCCCATATCGGTGTGGATTACCACCACGTATTCTTTTTCGGTTTGAGCCGGGTTCTGACACATAACAAATGAATTGAGAGTAAAAAATAATGTAATTGCAATAAATACTTGTTTCATAAAAATCGGGTTTTTGGTTCAGGCCGCAATATTACAAATTTTTGTGCGAATGGCGTTGATGCTTCATCTGCAATCTGATAAACCTTACCTGGGGCGTTTTTTTCCAAAACATACCCTGCACAAAGGTTCATAGCTGTCTTTTTCGCCCAGTACCACCAGGTGGTCATCAGCAATAATGCGATGGGAATGTTGCGCCAGGTTGCCGCATTCAATGCAAACGGCATGCACCTTGGTAACATACTCGGCGGTGGCCATCAGGGAGGGAATGGGGCCAAAGGGTTTGCCAAGGTAATCCATGTCAAGCCCGGCAACGATCACACGAATGCCTGTATTGGCCAGTTGATTGCACACATCGGCCAGTTGGTTGTCAAAAAACTGGGCTTCGTCAACTCCTATTACATCGGCATCGTTTACATAGAGGAGAATCTGGTTTGAAGATTGCACCGGTGTGCTTGAAATCGCATTTTCATCGTGCGAAACCACCTTCATCTCATCGTAGCGCGTATCCACCGAAGGCTTAAAAATCTCAACCTTTTGTTTGGCGATTTTGGCCCGTTTCAAACGTCGGATCAGTTCTTCGGTTTTGCCCGAAAACATAGAACCGGTGATCACTTCGATCCAGCCACGGCGGTTTTTACGGTTATAGGGATGTTCAAGAAACATGCTGATGTGGGCTTGCGGTTTTACAAGCCCAAAATTAGGAAAAGGATTGGTTTAAGCGGTGTTTTTTTGAAATCTGTATTAGGATTTGTTTTTTGGTGTTAAAGCCCACTGGGATTCTAAGGGGTGGATTAGGTATGCCTGGAGTGATATCAACACTAGTGAGGATGGCAGAGCCTTACTTTCAGAACGCATCTGTTTCTTTGAATTATCGGAAATTTTAATGATTTTTGCAATCCAGCAATTTCCAACCGGTTAGCAATGGATGTTAAAGTAAAAAACACTTTTCAAAGTCTTTTATTCAACCCTTTTGTTTTAGCCATTCTTCCGGCGCTCCTGATTTACACGCTTCAGCCGCTTGAATTTGGTCGCTTTACTTACCGGCTTTTTGAGCACAGAATTTCCTCACAAAGAGAATTCTTCCATGATATGAATTTTAATGGCGCTACCGAAGCCATGCTTTTCAGATATGACGATCGGGTATCGGTAAATTTCCCTAATATTTTCTTTTCAGAGAGGCCTTTCAGCCAGCTTTTGATTGATCAGGTGAACCTTCCGATGAATTTTGTAGAGAATGCACAGCCGGTTTTCGCTGATTATGATCATAATTCATTGCGAGAGATTTATGTTTTCCTTAAAAAGCAGGATTCTCTTTTTATTGCCGGAATTGAATTCAGTAATACCGGCAGGGCTTTAGAGGTCTTTGTTTTGAAATTCGTTGATATTGTTTATTTTATAGAGGAAAGGGAAGATTTTCATATTCTTCCGGCTTTTGTTCAAGACTTGAATAATGACGGTTACGATGAAATCGGTTTTGTTGTTGCTGGACTTTATGGTGCAAAACCCCGTGCATTTTATGCTTTCGATGTTAAGAATAACGCCATCGTGAAAAGCCCGTATGCAGCAATTCGTTACGATTTACCTGTTACCATAGCCAAAACAAACGATTCAAATCAACAGATGATAATTACCTGCAATACAGCTACCCCTATTAATTATAAGGCTCCTGATGATATTTTATCTGATTCCACCGGTTATGCTCTTGCTTTTAATAACGAACTGGATTTCTGGTTCGAACCGGTTCCAAACAAGATTGGATTTTGGTATACCGTTCAAAATCTGGCATATTCCAACAGCGAAGGCTCCGGCATTATTTCATTGTTCAAAACGCCAAATGGTTCCGGAGAACCTGAAATACTAAGAAAATATGACCTTGAGGGGAATCTCTCCAAAGAGTTAAAGCTGGATTACGATGGAGCGTTCAGTATATTTGAGCATGATGAGAAGCCTGCACAAAAATTCTGGCTGTGGGATGGCAAGGCGCAAAAGCTTAGGAAGATGGATTTTAATCTCAGCTACTTATCTCATAAAAGACTCCAATATGGTTTGCCTCCTGTCATTACTGCGGATAACTACTTTAAACTTGATCTCAACAATGATGGAAACAAAGAAATCATTCTGACGCACCATTATGGAAAAATTATAGTTTATACCCACGACTTCCGCTACCCTCTGACCATACCCATTGATTACTCCATCCTTCCGGTTTATGCCCAGGTAATCAATTTCTCAAAAACAGAACATCCGGTTTTGTTTATCGAAAGAGGCAACGACCGCTGGCTTTATCATTACATGCGCAACCCCTGGTACTATCTGAAATACCCCTACTTTGCATCGGTTTACCTGGCTTTTGCTTTGCTTCTCCACCTGCTGCTCCGCTACCAGCGGCGAACCATCGAAAAACGATACGAAGCCGAGCAAAAGTTGTTGCGTTTCCGCTTCCTGTCAGTTAAAAACCAGATGGATCCGCATTTCACGCTCAATGCCATCAACAGCATTTCAAGCATGTATATGGCAGGCCACAACGCAGAAGCCAACCGTTTTCTCACCAGGTTTTCGCGCCTGATATTGCGCAGCCTCATGGATGCAGAGAACATTGAAACCACCATAGAAGAAGAACTGCAGTTTGTTACCGATTATCTGGATGTGCAAAACATCAGGTTTAAAGGCGCTTTCACTTACGCGGTGAACATCAGCGATACCGAACTGAACAAGATTGTGATTCCTAAGCAATTGATTTATACTTTTGTTGAAAATGCGCTGAAGCATGGCCTCTGGGGTAAAAAAAGCGGCGGACTGCTGCGTATTGACATTTCCCGAACATCAAAAACCACTGCCTGGATTATTGTTGAAGACAATGGAGATGGCAACAATGGCAACCAAGTCCATAGCACAGGCAAAGGACTGAAAATAGTTCAGGAAATTCTGGATCTGTTTGAAAGGCTGAAAGGCGTGCGCATACAGTTTTCACTGACAACCAAAACCGGCGAGTCCGGCCGGCGCGAAGGAACAGTGGTTACCATTGAACTGCCCATAAACTTAAAACAGGATGAGCGAGCATAAAATAAGAGCTTTGGTTATTGACGACGAGCAGGATGCGCTAACCCGCATGAAGTACATCCTCGACAAATTCCCTGAAATGTACGTTCATGGCTATTTCTCTGACCCAAACGATGGAATTAACGCCGCAACCGAAACCCATCCCGATATGATTTTTGTGGATGTTGAAATGCCCGGCAAAACAGGTTTTGAAGTGGTGCGCGAAATCCGCCAGGACGGCAGCGATCCCTATGTTGTGTTTGTTACAGCCTATAACCAGTACGCAGTAAAAGCCATCAAAGCCGGGGCTTTTGATTTTCTGCTTAAACCGGTGGATATGGATGAACTAAAGGAAATGCTGGCCAGATACTACCAAAACCGCCAACAACCCTCCAAAACCACGCATCCTGCAAGCCCGGATATTCATCTCCCGCCTAAACGCATCCGCCTGAATTCCCGAAGCGGTTTCCTGGTGGCTGAGCTTGATAAAATCCTATATTGCGAAGCCGACGGCGCTTACACCAAAATATTTTTAACCGGAGGCAAAATGCTTCATGCCTCCACCTATCTTGCTGATGTGGAAAAACTCCTGCCTCCGTCTGACTTTATCCGCATCAGCCGTTTCCACCTTATCAACCTGAATTTCCTAAGCGAGTTTGACCGCAAAAACAAACAACTCACCCTCAGCCATGCCGAAAACACCCAAAAACTGACTGTATCCAGGATGTATTTCGACAATATCAAAAACATCTAAGCGGGGGCGATGTGATTTCATGTCTGTATTTGGCATGTTCATGTAACTTTTTTATGCTTTTGTCAATTAACCCGGCATATCAGCATGAGGTATGATTGCTTATTGTAAACTTGTAGCACATATTGATTACCAACATAAAAACGTCATAAGTATGAAATCAAAAATTTGCAAAACAGCAAAACTACCGGCGCTTCTTTTATTTATCGCAGTCTTCTTAATATTACATGCTAAAGCCCAGGTTAACCTCCAAGAAGGATTGGTTGCTTACTATCCCTTCAACGGGAATGCAAACGATGAAAGTGGTAACGGTAATCATGGAACACCCTCAGGCCAGGTATACTTCGATAATGGAATAATTGGAACAAGCGCACGAATAATTGGAGGAGGTTACATAGGCGTAGGAGGTGGAAATATAGTTATTCCATTTATTGACTTCAATACCTTAACGAGTTTTACAATATGTCTTTGGGTTAATGAAATAAGCATGTCGCATTTTCATGGAGAGAGCTATGTTTTTTTTGGAGATCACTACAATCAATATATTACTATTGCACACTTTAGTGATTATCTTCAATATGCTGTTGGAAGTTCAGTAATTTCAATACCTTTTGATTACACGACCTTAAACCAGTGGGTTTTTTATGTTCTAAAGTTTAATAACGGCATCATGACAGGTTATAAAAACAATGAGCAAGTTGGACAGACACATGGTGTTACATACAATATATTTCACCAACGTGCAGCCATAGCCAGACATTGGTGGTCTAACGGTAGCATGACCTCAACAAGGTTTAATGGATGGATAGACGAGGTAAGAATATACAATCGCACCTTAAACGAACAAGAATTATACACACTTTACAACGAAGGCCAGCCACCACAAACCAACAATATCTCAAATATCCTTATCAACCAACGCAATGACGGCAGCGGGATGGTGGATGTGTATTTTAACCTGTATGCTACTGGCAGCCAGTACAACATAACTTTAGAAGCCAGCTTTGATGGTGGCAATACCTACACAGCCATTCCTGCTTCATTCCTTAGTGGGGATGTGAGCAATATCAGTCCGGGAACAAACAAGCATATTGTTTGGGACGGCCTTAGCAGCCATCCCAATACTTACAGCACAGCAACAAAACTGAAAATTATAGCAAATTAATCAACACAATAAAAATCAGGATTATGAAATCAAAAATCTACACAACTGCAATGCTGCTGGCGGTTATTTTAGCGGCAGTTTTCCTGGCACCGCCCACCAAAGCCCAGGTTAACCTCCAGCAAGGCCTCGTAGCCTATTACCCTTTTAATGGTAATGCCAATGATGAGAGCGGGAATGGAAATAGCGGGGTTTTGTATAATGTTAATTTTACAACTGACAGGCATGGTATTAGCCAGAGCGCTGCATTGTTTAATGGAATTAATAGCCGAATCAATCTTAATGCAAACTTGCATGCGTCAGGTTTTCCTCTTACATACTCTTATTGGGTAAATCCAGATTTAGAAAATATGAATAATCCCTATAATACCTACACTCTTATTTCTGGAGAAGTAACTCAGGGGAATTGGGATTATTATTACGGTGTGACCCAACAAAATATGACAGTTGATGGGAAATTCAATTTTTCCTTTGGTAATGGATTAGGTGGAGGCCCCCACATCGCAGGAGTTTTCAAACAAATGCAGGAGTTTTCAATCAGTCAGGTGAATGGTACCATATCGTTTTGATAGTTAACAATTTTATTAATGGAGGTCACCTTTTTATTAATGGTCAGGAGGTAACTTTTAACTACGTTTCTGGTACTGCTACCAGTGTAAACTTCACAAAAGGTGACTATGTTTTGGGATGTGAAAGAGAGGATGTATTTCCATATCTTCTATTTTATCAGGGCATTATGGATGATGTTAGAGTGTGCTCGCGCGAGTTAAATAACGATGAAATTCAAGCTCTCTACAACGAAGGCCTGCCCCCGCAAACTAACACCATTTCCAAAATTCTTATCAACCAGCGTAATGACGGCAGCGGGATGGTGGATGTGTATTTTAATCTGCATGGTACGGCCAGCCAATACAGCATTGCTTTAGAAGCCAGCTTTGATGGCGGAAACGCCTACACCGCCATTCCTGCCTCATTCTTAAGTGGGGATGTAAGCAATATAAGCCCGAGTACAAACAAACACATTGTGTGGGACGGCCTGGGCAGCCACCCCAATACTTATAGCACAGCAACAAAACTGAAAATCTTAGCAAATTAAATATCGACACGATAAAAATCAGGATTATGAAATCAAAGTTATACACAATTACAATGCTGTTGGCCATGCTGCTGGCAGTTTCGGGCCTGAGGGCACAACCGATTATAGGATTTTCAGATTTTTTCACATTTAATACCAAGTATAAAATTACGGGCGTGGTAAGTGATGTCACAACGGGACTTCCAATTGAGGAGGTTCAAGTAGTCACACTGAACTATAGTTCACAACCTACTGACCAAAATGGGATTTATACTCTATTCCCAATGCCAGGTTATGGTTATCAGGTGTCTGCATCCGCAGTAAATTACGAAACATCTGTCTGGAGTAATATTCATTTAATTCCAGGTAGTGAAATAGTAGAGTTAGATTTTGAACTTACACCAGCTTTATTTACACCATCTTTAACCACATTGGAACCCAACCCGAATTCAGATATTTCAACCGTACAGCAATCAGGAACACTGCACAGATACTACAAAATTATTAACATTTCTGGACCCAAACCTTGGCCTTCAATACCTGTAATGGTTACGGGCTTAGATTTTTCGCGCATCTATCAGTCAGACGGAGATGGGCTTGTAGATGTATTTATTCATAGCTATGAAATTGGTAATGGTCTGCCTAATGCACAAACGACATTTACAATTGAATCTGTCAATAATGAACCGTTGGATGTGCCAATTCAGTTTATTGGCAAAGTCATAAGCCAGCAATATGCCAAATACTGGGAGAGTAAAACATTTACAAAGAAAGGAGTATCTCATTTTTCCGTAGAAGTTGAAAGCGGCTTTTACTCAACCTTGAATGTTGAAAGCGGAACGTTTCCTCAAACCTTTTCAGTAACCAGACAAAGAAGAGCAGGTGTTGGTATCTCAACGGGTGTAGGAGCAGGTCTTTCGGTTACGATGGGCGATATAAACATGGGAGGCCATGCACATGCAGGAGCAGGTTTGGTGGTTTCGGGAATAACCGAGGATAGTTATGAGTTTCCACTAAGCAGTTATGATAGCTGGGAGGCAGTTGCCCAATATATCATGATTGCCGATGGCAGCTTTAGCAAGCTTGATAATGCAATGATTAGGTTTTTAACAGTTTGTCAGAATAACTTCAGCAGCCAGAGCACACTGGAGGGCGCTTATGTAGGGGACAGAAAGGCCATTGACTTAAAAGGCCAGGCTTCAGCATCGGCACAGATGGGTCTTCTGCAAATACCCCTTGTTGAAGTAGCCGGCACAGGAAACATTGGTGTTGAGGGTAGGACCACTTTTGATGTTCGAAGGGATTATACAAATCAGCTAAATATATGGGGTATTGAACAATCTGGAAGAATGAGCTCCAATGCACAGGCGGGAATTAAATTCCATTTACCTCCAAACTCTACTTTTGCAAAGGAAATGCCTGATATGTTCACAGTTTACAACCAGGATGAAAAAGTAGGCTTTCGTTTCGAAATATTGCGCGACCCTGTATCCTCTCAGATTCTTGAGTTTCAACTCACCTTGTTACGTCGCAGTTCAACCAATAACTCAGGTTTTGAAAAAGAAAGCCGCTATGTGTTCAGTGCCAGCAGTATTCTAACGGTTATAGAAAACATCAGTGAAATTGTTCAGAATCTTTCAAAAGCTTCATTATTCAACAGCGTAATCAAAGTAAGTAACACAACATTTCAATTGCTTGCGAATGAAATGTTCAATGAAGCAGGTGCTTTACAGGGTAATCCTGATATAGTCGTAAATGTTGAATATTATGTTTACAGAAGAGAGTTTAGCAGCATATCCTCAGTGCCAATAAATATAAATGTTGGGCTTGCAGCATGGTTAAAATTATCGGTTGAGTTTGGCAAAGAGGACGGATTCGAGGAAGGGAAACAAAGGTTAATTGAAAAGGGTAGATGGATTAACGGCAAGCATTATCCTACTGAATCATTTTCCGGAAGCATCCCTTACATCAATTATTCGCTTCAACAAAGAATGCAGGAAATTACAGATGAGGTGCCACTATGGCTGAGAAGCCTGATTGGTTCAATTAATTTCATCTCAAAATTTATGAAACAGGATAATACATATTATATAGGCGATAACGGTTCTTATATAGTCATTCCTGAAAACTCTTTTCCCACAGGAATTGATTCCCTATCAGCAACATCATGGAGTTGGTACGGCGACTCGCCATCAAAAAGACTAAATGATGTGAGAAGCGATGAAAAACTCCTTTTTGAAGGTAACCGGCAGAGAGCAGAAAATTCTTTTGGAATGAAATATGGCGTTGGTGGATTTTATCAATTTGAGCCACTTGACACCTTGTTTCTAGAACCATGCCTTTTAACAATCAAATACACAGAAGACGAAGTACAGGATATTGATGAATTGTCGCTTGGAATGTATTATGAGGATAAGTTGAATAAAAGATGGATTTATATTGGCGGAGTGGTTGATACTATAAACAAAACAGTCACTGCATCAATAGATAGGTTGGCCTTATTTACCCTGGCTCCGGCAATGCCTCACGGATCATTTGGTTTAAACGCAATGCCCGCCAGTATTTATGCTGACAGTCTTTCATTTACCACTATTTTCAGCGATACCATTTTCAATAATAATGTCTCACCGGCTTTTAATGGGCAGTTATTTACCGTTAATACTACATTGGGAACAATTATTACACCAGATGCAGACACAACACTACCTGGTATTCAGGTACCAGTAATGAATCATAAGATTGAATTCCAGGTCAAATCTAATTATTTAGGTGGTGAGGCTACTATCTCTGCTAGAAGTGTGAATGGCTCAGCTTATGCGGAAACGCAAGTAGTGTTTTATGATACTATTCCGCCTCAGCCTCCGATTATGTTAAATGTATTTGCCGGCGATAAGCAAGTTCAGGTTCAATGGAGTCAAAATATTGATGCAGATCTTGCTGGTTACATAATATACTATGATACCGATACATTGCCACCTTATAATGGTATTCATACAGTAATTGGCCAACCTTCACCGACAATTGTTGGTATCGAAACACAACGCAACATAATTGGGCTATTTAATGATACAACTTATTACTTTGCTGTTTCGGCGTATGATTTCTCAGGCAATGAAAGTGCCCTCTCATCATTTATAAAAGCTAAACCTTATTCCGATGCTACTGAAATTGATAGGATTTTACAAAATATTTCATCAACAAATTATTCAGACACATGTTTAAGCGCTCAAAGAACAATTACTGCTTATAATTTTGTGGTAGAAAATGATCGTACTTCAAAATTAATTGCAGGTGAAAAAATTCAGCTCAAAACAGGAACACGTGTTTTAAGTGGCGGCCATCTTCACGCATTCATTGATTCAAGCGGCACTTTTTGCGATATTCTCGACGACGGAACTCTACATCTTCAGGATATTTCAATTACCTTCCCTTCAGACACTTGTTTTTATTCTACAAAGACAATTAGGGTAGCAGGCAATAATACAATATTCACTATACAAAACGGAGCAATTGCCCGGCTTGTAGCTAAAGAAAATATACTGTTTCTTGACGGTTTCTCAGTAGAGAGTGGAGCTTATCTCCAGGCATTCATTGACACAACCGGCAACTATTGTCAGCAGCCCGAAAGCATGATAGCAGTATTTGATGGGGCAGAGGAGGTTATACATGTATGGCCAACCGCACAAGAAGGAGAAAAAGAAAAACAATTCTTCTCCCTCTTCCCCAACCCCACCCCCGGCACTTTCACCCTGCAACTGAAAGAAGCAACGGAAGCGGTGATTGCGGTTGAGATTTATTCCATGCTTGGCGAGTGCATCCTGCAAACCCAGCTTTCCGGCCAGCATCAATACGAGTTTGATTTGAGCGGCAGGTCTGGTGGGGTTTACCTGGTGAGGGTTGTGAGAGGAAATGAAGTGGGGGTTGAGAAGGTGGTGAAACAGTGATTGTTGTGATGCTGTTCCCGAATTGCTTCGCATTCGGGATTTCGCGTCCCGCCCGTATGAACATACGTTCGGACGGGAACAGTCGTTCGGCGGGCGCTCAAGATGCAGTGATGGAGTGGTGGCGTGTTGGAGTAATGCCATCCGCGGCCCATCGGTTTTCTCTAAATCAGTCAAAATCATAACCATCAGTTAAATCAGTGTACTTTTATTTTTAAACAGCCGAACATGTTGAATAATAGAACATGTTGAACATCCCGATAGCTATCGGGAGAACAATCGAAGTATCCTCACCCCGGCTGTTTCTTTGAATTTTGAGCTTTGATCTTTAGACTTTGGTCTTTACCCTTGGAATTTGGGACTTGGGACTTAAGGTCTTGAACAATAGAACATGTTGAACATTAGAACAATTGAACAATCGAAGTAGCCACCCCCCCGGCTGTTTCTTTGAACTTTGAATTTTGGACTTTAGACTTTGGTCTTTACCCTTGGAATTTGGGTCTTGGGGCTTGAAACTTGGGGCTTTGTATGTCGTCTTGAAACCCTGAATCTTTTGATATAGATCTAGCCTCCCAACCTCACGAGGTTCTCAAAATCTTAGTTATCTTTGTTAAAAAATTAGAAAAGATGATCAGCATTACTGAAAGCAGTTTTCTGAAAGACCCTGCCAGGGCTATTGAAAGGCTAAAAAAAGAGCATCAGATTCTTAAAGTGGTGTCGGATGATAAATCATTTGTCCTCATGGATGAGGCAGAATGGAATAGTATTTACGAAACCTTGTACCTGAACAGTATCAAAGACCTCCCTGAGTCTATCATTGAAGCATCAAACGAGGATATTAACGATTCAACAGAGATTAAAGACCTGAAATGGTGAAATATCAAGTGGTATTTTCAAAGCAGGCAGTAAAGGATGCCCAAAAAATAGCCAAGGCCGGATTGAAAGAAAAAACAGTTTCTCTGTTGGATATATTGCAGGAAAACCCCTGGCAATCTCCTCCTCAATTCGAAAAATTAATTGGCAATCTTTCAGGCTTTTATTCCCGTCGCATCAACATTCAACACAGGTTGATCTACGAAGTTTTTGAAGATGCCAAGATTGTCAGAGTGCTCAGGATGTGGACGCATTATGAGTAAACACATAGATTTCCGCTAAAATCAGTTTCATCAATAGCAATACATGCAGCGCCAATGCCTGTCAAAGAAAAATGGAATGAGTTACATGAAAACTGAATTGCAGTTTGTTACGAAAAAGGCATGGCGTGAGAACAGAATGATCTGATTTCGCTTGAAGATGAAAGGGAAATACGCTTTCCGGTTTATACGAACGCCCGTCTTAAAAATGCCTCTGTTTCCGCGCTTAACAATATTGAAATAATTTGTAATGGTACCGGATTGCATTGGCCTGATCTTGCTGAAGACTTATCCGTGCATGGGATAATCGAGGGGTGTTTTGAAAAAGTTGTGTGATTGTCCCTCTGAAGATTTTACGATTGTATCCTCCACGGCGAATAATATTGTTACATTTAATCTTAAAATTGCCGGTTAACCAGAAAAATTAGGGCTAAAATTGCTGGTCAACCGGTAAAATTCGTAATTTTGCCTTGTCATAAATCAAACCATGCAAATAAACCGTTTTATCAAAACTGCCTTGCTTAACGACCTCCTTCATTCCGGCAAGGTCATTCTCCTTTACGGCCCCCGGCAGGCCGGTAAAACCACGCTGTCAAAAGAAATCATAGCAGCTTCGGGACTTCGTACTTTGCTGGTGAATGCCGACCAGGCGAAATACATTGATATATTGTCGGGCAGGGATCTTTCAAAGCTGCAATCCTTAGTTCATGGATACGACTTGTTTGTAATTGATGAGGCACAGCGAATTCCGGAAATTGGCATCAACCTGAAAATTCTTCATGATGAAATGCCTGGTTTGAAATTATTGGTAACAGGATCCTCTTCGTTTTTGTTATCAGGCAGGGTTAGCGAGTCATTGGCAGGTCGAAAACGGATTTTCACGCTTTTGCCTGTTTCGGTGCAGGAGTTAATGGATTCTTACAATCCCTTCGAACTAAATGACCAGCTTGAAGAGCGGATGATTTTTGGTTCATACCCTGAAGTAATTACCACCAAAAATAATGCTGAAAAGGAAGAATATCTGCGCGATATCACATCTTCTCTGATCTTCAAGGACATACTGGAGCTTGAGCAGATTAAGTATCCTGTTAAGATCAGGGAATTGCTTAAACTGCTTGCTTTTCAGGTTGGTTCACAAGTATCGCTGAATGAACTGGGGCAGCAGCTTGGCCTGAACCGAGAGACTGTAGAAAGGTATCTCTGGTTGCTGGAGCATTCATTTATCATCTTCAGGCTATCAGCTTTCAGCCGCAACCCTCGAAAAGAAATCAGTAAATCTCAAAAATATTTCTTTTATGATAACGGAATACGGAATATCATGATTGATGATCTGAGATCAATTAAAAACCGCAACGATACCGGTGCCCTTTGGGAAAACTTCATCATTTCCGAACGCCGGAAATATCTGTTGTTCAACAGAATTTCCAACCAAAGCTATTTTTGGCGAACCTATTCAGGAACAGAACTTGACTACATTGAGGAAAGCCGGGATGAGCTTTTTTCCTATGAAATAAAATTCAGTAAAACCAAAGCCCGTGCCCCTTTGGCATGGACACAATTTTATGGTTCAAACTTCCGGCTTGTGAACCGAAATAACTATCTGGAATTTATTACATGAACCGTTTTAACTGAACCAATGTCTTAAGAACACATCACCATTCCCGCTCAACATCGTTATAATTATTTGGTGCTGTACAAGGCTGCATTGGCAAGGCCCGGACATGGCCTTTCCGTACCAGGATTTATTGAGGGTTTTTTCAGTGAAACTTTGCAGTTATCCCTTTGTATTTTGGCCGAAAACATCCGTGAAGGCGGATACTAACGAAAACCGCTCTGATAATCCAGCATTTTCGCATAGAAGGCTTGCCTGGCAATGAGTTGTTCATGCGAACCTTTTTCAACAATTCTTCCCCTATGCATCACAATGATCTGATCCATCTTTTCCATATCCAGCAAGCGATGGGTGATCATGATTATGGTGCGCCCGCCGGCTGTTGACCAAATGGTATCCAGGATTTTTCTTTCGGTGTTGGCATCCAGGTTGGAGGTGGGTTCGTCAAAGATCCAAATGGGCGAGTCTTTCAGAAGCGCGCGGGTCAATGCCAACAGCCTGCGTTCACCTCCTGAGAGCCGCGTTCCAAGGTTGCCAAGCATTAGTTCAAGGTTCCCTGTAAAAGGGGTAAGCCCGGCTTTTTCCAGCGCTTCTTTCAGTTGCTGGTCGGTGGCTGATGGGTTGGCCATGAGCAGGTTATCACGTAATGAACGGTTAAATACAAAGGCATCCTGCGAAACAACCGCAATGCTGGAGCGCAACTCTTCCGGATCAAATTTCCGGATATCTGTATCTTTTAGCATGATGCTACCGGCCTGCGGATCCCAGAAACGCAGCATCAGGTTCACCAGGGTGCTTTTGCCGCTGCCCGTGGGGCCAACAATGGCGGTTCTTGAATGTTGCCGGATCTCAAAACTGATATCCCGCAAGGTGATAAATTCGGCTTCGTAAGAAAAAGAGACATTATTGAAAATGATGTCAATCTGTGCCGGGATTTCCCTTGAAGTTTGTGGTGCAACAATGGCTTGTTTGCTTTCGGTAACAGAAACCATGCGGGATGCTGCTTCCCGGTAGGTTTTCAGATGCTGGAAGGCGTTGCCCAGGCTTTGAACCGCTTCAAAACTACTCAGCACGCCCAGGGTAAGCATGGCAAGCATCACGCCGGGAATGTTGCCCGCCAGCACCAGCGGAATGGAAAGCGCCAGCAAGGCAAACATCCCCAAATGGGCCGACAGGCTGTGCAAGCCTTCAAGTAAACCTGAAATACCGGCGTTTTTATGGTGGAGTGCGTTAATTTCCTGCTGCATAGCAGATACTTCTTCAGCCGTTTTCTGTTTTTGACCCAGCCAGATCAGTTCCTGCAAGCCCTGAAGGCGGTCAACAAGAAATGCTTTCATGCCGGATTTTAAAATAACATCGTTTCTTTCTTCGCTTTTTGAAAGGCGGATGGCAAGCAATGGTATAACAATTCCGCTGAGGGCAAGAAAACCAAGCGTGGATAACGCAAGCCGGGGGTCGAAAAACCATAATGCAATGTAGGTAATTACTGAAATGACAAATGCTGTAATTGCAGGCGAAATAATTCTCAGATAAACATGCTGCAAGGTTTCAATATCGCTGACCAAACGGGCCAGGAGATCGCCTGATTTGCGCCCCATGATCCATGCAAGGGAAAGCGCATCAATTTTACGATACAGCAGGCTTCGCATAGCCGATAGTATTTTAAAAGTAAGATCATGCGAAACTACCCGTTCAAAATAGCGAACCACTGCCCTGGATATTCCGAAAAACCTCACTGCGGCGGTAACCATGAAGAGGTCAACCAGCATTGGCCTTTGTGCCGCCCGCGAGATCAGGTAGCCCGAGGTGCTCATCAGGCCGATGCCGGTAAGGATGGTTGCCGTAGCCAGCAACAGGGCTCCGGCAAACTGCAGTTTGTGCTGCATCGCAAAGCGCAATAACTTCCTGATCATGGCGCGCCTCCGTTTCCCTGGGTTTGAATCAATCCTGCATAAATGCCTTTTTCGGCCATCAGGGATTCATGGGTTCCTGCCTCGGCGATTTGTCCATTCTGAAAAACCAATATTTTATCAGCCCGATAGACTGTTTTCAGGCGATGGGCAATGATCAGCGTGGTACGGTCTTTTGTGAGTTCTTCAGTGGCACGGGCAATGAGTTCCTCGCTTTCAGGATCAAGGTTGGAGGTGGGTTCGTCAAGAACCAGCAGGGGCGCGTTTTTCAGAAATGCCCTTGCAATGGCCAGTCGCTGTTTTTCACCTCCGCTGAGCCGTGCAGCATTTTCCGTAAGTTGGGTATGATAAGCCTGGGGCAGGCTCTGAATGAAATCGTGGGCGCCGGCTTTGATGCATGCTTCTTCAATCCGCGCAATGCTTGCCTTTGGATTTGCCATCCGCAGGTTGTCGAGTACGCTCATGTTAAAAAAATGAGGATGCTGAGGAACGTATGCAATGATCCGGTTTATCTCATCCTCAGAAATCTGATCCAAAGCGATCCCATTGAAAAGAATCTGCCCGGAAGTTGGCGGCAAATATTTCATCAAAAGATAGGAAAAAGTAGTTTTTCCTGAGCCTGTATGACCAACGATGGCGGTCAGTTTGCCGGGTTCGATGCTGCAACCAAGCTCTTGCAGGGCAGCCTGTGTTGCGTTCGGATAATAAAAACCCACATTATCAAATGCTACATGGATTTCTTTATCAGGAACCCTGACTTCTGCACCTGATTTTATCTTTTGTGAACCATAATCCGTGATCTCAAAAATCTTTTCCGCCGCCGAAGCGCCTTCCATTCCGGTGTGATGATGTTGTCCCAGGGCGCGGAAAGGCAGATAAAACTCCGGGGTCAGTAATAAAATAAACAAGCCCATCTGGTATTCCATCATTCCTTCAATCAGCCTGATGCCCACCTGAAGGGCAACCATGGCAATGCTGATGCTTGCGGCAAGTTCCAAAACCATTCCCGAAAGGAAGGCCACTTTCAGCACTTTCATGGTTATGGAGCGAAAATTATCACTTGCCTCACCAACTGCATCGGCCTCAGCACGGTTCCTGTTAAAAATCTTTAAGGTTTTGATTCCTTGCAGGGCATCGAGAAAATGGGCTGACAAAGCACTCATTTCATGCCACTGCCTGTTGGTGAGATTTTTTGCCCAGGTGCCGATCAGCCACATGAAAAACAAAATCAAAGGCGCCGTTAAAAACATGATGAGGCCGCTGAGCCAGTCGGTGTAAAATGCAAATGCAATGATAACCAACGGCAGAACAGCGATATGCGCTACCGAAGGGATGTATTTTGTGTAATAATCATCGAGTTTTTCTGCGCCTTCGGTGATAAGGTTTACCAACTCGCCGGTTTTGTGTTCGCGGGAATATGCCGGGCCATGTTTCAGCAGCTTGTCGAAAACACTTAAACGCAGTCCCGATTTTATTTTTACGGCATTTTGCTGGGCGAACCGCTCCCTTAGCCAAACAAGTGTTGCCCTCGAAAAAATTGCAGTTGCCAGGAGGCAGAGCAAATGATTTCCCGGAGTTTTATTCAGTATGAAAACATCATTGATGATCACGCTGAGCAAATACATTTGTATAATAATAACGGCGGTCAGCAAAAAACTAAATACTGCCAATAACGGTAAAAAACCACGTACCTGCTGCGCCAGACCAAAAAGCCGGCGGTGAGCACCTGCCGGCTTTTTCTCTGATGTTTTATTGTTGATATTGCTCACTGATGTGCATTAAACGATAATTCAATACAGACTACGACAACGCTTCAAACGCTGTTGGGTTTTTTTGTTTCATCTGGCAAACACCGGCGGGAGCTTCGCACACCGCCGGGTTTCGCCATACAACACACCATTTTACCCGAGGCTTCGACAAGCTCAGCCTCCTGGCAAAACAACACCCCACTACCTCACCTCTTCCCTCGGTATCGCGTCTCTGCCGATTCGTCTGGCAAAAATATAATAACTCCAGCCCTGGTATGCCAGCACAATGGGAACAAAGAACAAGGCAATAATGGTCATGATCTTTAATGTCATCTGGCTGGAAGATGCATTATAAATCGTAAGATGGTAGGCCTCGTTCAGCGATGATGGCATCACATTGGGGAACAAACCATAAAAGATCACTGCGGTTCCAAGTACTATCGTGAGGGCGATGGAGGCAAAAGCATAACCCTGCATTTTGAGCCGCATAAAAACAAAGCAGGCAATAAAACTAATCAGTGCAAGCGTGGGCAATGTGCCCGGAACCAGCCCAAGGCCTTCAAAAAGCACGGTATTCCAATAACCCAGCACAGCGAAAAGAACAGTTACAATGCCAATGGGCCACCACATCGTTTTTGCAATCTTTTCAGCACGTTCTTTTAAGTTGTCCATGGTTCGCAAGCTAAGAAACAGTGCCCCGTGAAGCATAAAAATCAGTACGACCACCACACCGCCCAGAAGAGCATAAGGATTAAGCGCGGCAATCAGGTTGCCGGTAAAATTCATGTCAGCGCCAATAGGCAATCCCTGAACAATGTTTGTGAACGCCACGCCCCACAGCAAAGCCGGTAACAGGCTACCCCAGAAAATAAACTGATCGGCGGTTTTACGCCACCATGCCTGAGGCATTTTGCTGCGGAATTCAAAACCCACAGCTCTTAAAATAAGCGCCAGCAGCATAAGGAATAAGGGTATGTAAAACCCGCTGAAAAGTGTGGCATACCAATGAGGAAATGCTGCAAACATAGCGCCTCCGGCGGTGATCAGCCAAACCTCGTTGGCATCCCAGAAAGGCCCGATGGTATTGATTACAACGCGGCGGTCAACATCATCTTTGGCAATGAATGGAAGGAGTATTCCTACTCCGAAGTCAAATCCTTCAAGAACAAAATAGCCTATAAAAAGGATTGCTATCAATAAGAACCATATTATCTGATAATCCATAACACAAAATTTTTAAGGTTTTCAAAATATGATCAATAAGCATGAGCCACAGTGTCATCCCCGGAAACACCCGGTTTGGCAAAACGATGCACCAGATAAACAGCAACGGCTGCAAGCAATCCATAAATAAGCGTGAAAACAATGGTGGTCAGCAGCATGGAACCGCTGCTTACATTTGGCGAAACGCCATCGCGGGTAAGCATTAATCCATAAACGATCCATGGCTGTCGTCCCATTTCCGCCACAATCCAACCAAGGGAATTTGCCAACAATGGTAAAAACATGATAATGGTTGCCAATCGCAAATAAAGCCGGCTTACTTCGAGCTTATTTCTCCACCATTGCACAATGCCAGCAATGGCAAACAAAATAAACAACACACCCAGACCTACCATCAGGCGGAAGCTCCAATATACTACAGCAACAGGCGGCAGATAATCTCCAGGCCCGTAGGCTTCTTCATATTCCTTTTGAAGGTCTTTCAGCCCCCTGACTTCACTGGTCAGGTTGTTGTAAGCCAGTACTGTTAACATATATGGCAACTTCAGCTCCCTGCTTGTTGTCTGATTTTCCTGATCAATCAATGCAAACAAAGAGAAACTGGCCGGTTGTTCCGACTCCCATAAACCTTCCATGGCCGCCATTTTCATAGGCTGGTATTTCACTGTATGCTGAGCATGCTTGTGACCCGTAGTGGCCACCAGTAATCCCGACACAACGGTGAATACTAATGCAATGCGTGCTGATTTATTAAATATCTCAACCTGGTTTTTTCTTAGAATATGCCATGCACTGATCCCGAGCATAAACAAACCGGCTGTGGTAAAAGCCGCAATAATGGTGTGTTGTGCCATCACCAGCATTTGTTCATTCAGCATAACAGCAACAAAATCGCTTAGCTCCGCCCTGCCTTCATTTAAAATGTATCCAACAGGAACCTGCATCCAGGCATTGGCAATGATAATCCATAGTGCAGACAGGTTTGAGCCGATGGCAACCAACCAGATACTAAGCAAATGGACGCCTTTGGGCAGGCGGTTCCAACCAAAAAGCCAAACTGCAATAAATGTGGACTCAAGGAAAAACGCAAGCAAGGCTTCTATTGCCAGGGGAATACCGAAAATATCACCCACAAACCTTGAGTATTCCGACCAGGCCATCCCAAACTGAAACTCAAGCACTATGCCGGTAACAACACCCAGCGCAAAAATGATGATAAAAAGCTTGCCAAAAAACTTTGTAAGTCTTTTGTAGTCAATACTGCCGGTTCGGTAGTAGAAGGTGTGCAGTATGGCAGTAAGCACTGACAAACCCATGGTTAAAGGGCTGAAAAAGAAGTGATAAACAGTGGTAATGCCAAACTGCCATCTGGCAATTTCTAATGCTTCCATAAGCTAAAAGGTTTTAATGAATAATTTATTTAAAGAACTAAATATTTCGATAGTGGCAAATGTATCTGACGCTGTTTTATAGAGATTTATCTAATATACATAGGCAGAGAATCTTATAGCTTTCGGCACAAAACAAGCTGGGCACATAATGCCACAAGCCTGAATTTCAACAACATCGCTTGCATCATGGCTTTCAATTTCAGCATTGGCATTTTGAAATTCAAAATTATTGCAAAATTCGATTTAAGCAAACAAATACCTAAATTTTTTTCAATGAAGGTTATTTCATAATTTTACCACCTCATAGTCGTTGATTAAGCAAAGCATTAAATTGAACAAAATGAGCAAGGAAATCATCAGGAAAGAAATTGACCAGATCATGGAAACCATTGCCGAACAATGGGAAATCATCAGGGCTTATGAAGGGAAAATCCCTTTGATCGAGATGGACATTTTTATGAATAACATCCGAAAGTTGTATGAAGACCTTTATCTGATTGACAAACTGAATAAAACCCCCGGCCTCGACACAAACAGGATCAAAGCCCAGATCACCCGTGAACCCTCGGTTCTTTTTGACACCGGTGCCAAAACAAAAACCGTTGACCGTGAAACAAAAAATGAAGCAGAGATCATTGCCGAAGCAGAAAAAGAACCTTTGCCGGTAACCGAAACCATGCCCGCTCAGGAACAATTCAAAAACGAACCACACACTGTAATAGAAGAACCTATTCATTCTGAACCGAAAGAAGAATTTCCAATCATTAAGGAAACCGAACCCACGAGGCCGCCAGAACCGGTTTTTCGCCCTCAACCCGCCTCAACTCCGGATCTTTTTGGATCACACACAACAACCCTCGCCGATAAATTCCAGGATGGGAAAAAAGCAGTGATTGACCAACTGGTAAAACAAGAAACTGATAATTCATTGGGCAACAGAATGCAGCAAAGCCAGATTACCGACCTTAAATCTGCAATTGGCATCAATGAAAAATTCCTTTTTATTAATGAACTCTTTAAAGGAGACCTGGCCGGATACAATCGTGCTGTTGAAAGCCTGAACCTTTGTCATTCAAGACAGGAAGCGCTTTCAAAACTTGATGAAATGCGCCAACAATATAACTGGTCGGAGCTATCCGGTTCATATCTTCGCCTCGGTGATTTTCTGAGAAGAAGATTTGCAGATTGAATTTCCGGTTTATCTTAAATTTCTACCATGTCTACAAAAATCAAACTCTGCTTCCTGGCTGTAATGCTTATTTTTATCAGCGGCCATGCCCAAAACAGGGATTATGCCCGAAACCTGATTGATTCACTCGCTTCCCCATTTATGTTTGGCCGGGGTTATGTAAAACAGGGCGACAGCCTGGCTGCAGCTTTTATAGCTTCTCAATTCAAAGACTTTGGTTTGCAACACTTTGAGGATGATTATCATCAGCATTTTACACTCAATGTGAATACATTCCCGGGCGAAATGAGCATAGAAGTAAATGGGAACAGCCTGATTCCAGGCACAGACTTCTCGGTAAGCGCAGCTTCACATGGCGACGAGGGATTGTATAAAGTAAAACGGCTGACCCGCCGCAATCTTGAAAACCACAAACAATTACAACGTTTGATACGCCGCGATCACTCTGAATATTATATATACTATGATGTCAATCTTCGGGAAATCAAACCGCCTGAAAAACGACGCCCGATTGATTCTCTTATCAGAAACAATGTTGTTGGTTCGCGGGGGGCGATTTATTCACGTCCGACTATTTCGTGGCATGCCTGGTCGTGGGGTTTGGGCGATGAACCCTTTACTTCCGTTGATATACTTCGCGACAAAACACCCCGCAGGTTTAAAACAATTAATCTGAATGTCGAGTCCAATTGGATTGAGAATTACCCAACCCGTAATGTGATTGGCTGGATACCGGGAAAAACACAGCCTGATAGTTTTCTGGTGGTCACAGCACATTACGACCATATCGGAATGATGGGCAAAGAAACCGTTTTCCCGGGTGCAAATGACAATGCCAGCGGCACTGCCATGCTTATTGATCTTGCCAGGCACTACAGCCAGCCCGAAAACCAACCGGATTATTCCATGGCTTTTATGGCTTTCGCCGCTGAAGAAACCGGTTTGCTAGGATCAAGATATTATACCGAGAATCCGTATTTCCCGCTTGAGCAAATTAAATTCCTGATCAATCTCGACATGGTGGGTACCGGAAGCGAAGGGCTGCTGGTTTTCAACGGAACCACCGATACGGTACGCTTTGAAGTCATGAATCGAATCAACGAACAACATAAGTATCTGAAAGAGATCAGAATGAGAGGTGTTTCCCGAAGCAGCGACCATTATTACTTTTATGCTAAAGGCGTTCCGGCTTTCTTTCTCCTCACTTTTGGCAGCGAGCACCGGCATTATCATAATATCTGGGATACAAGAGAGGCTTTACCCCTTACAAAATACGATGAGGTTTTTCGCCTGATCACTGACTTTTTTGATACATTTTAAGCGCCTATGCCCGGAAAACTCTATATCGTTCCTACGCCCATCGGCAACCTTGAGGACATCACCCTCCGGGCCTTAAGGGTGTTGAAAGAAGTTGACATGATCCTGGCCGAAGATACGCGGACCTCCGGCGTTTTACTGAAACATTACGGCATATCGAAACCAATGCAATCGCATCACATTCATAATGAACATGCTACTGTGCCGGGGCTGGTGCAGCGCATTTCCGGTGACGCAAACATAGCTCTGATAAGTGATGCGGGAACACCATCCATCAGCGATCCCGGGTTTTTGCTTGTGCGAACCTGTATCGCGAACGGTGTGGAGGTTGAATGTTTGCCGGGAGCCACTTCCTTTGTTCCGGCTCTTGTTGTATCCGGTCTTCCATCCGACAGGTTTCATTTTGAAGGCTTTCTGCCTCCGAAAAAAGGAAGAAAAACCAGGCTCGAATCGCTTTCAAAACTCAACTGCACCCTGTTGCTTTTTGAATCGCCTCACCGTATCGCAAAAACCCTGAAAGAACTGGTTCAGCATTTTGGCGGAGAACGCAAAGCCAGCCTCTCTCGCGAACTAACAAAGCTACATGAAGAAACCCTTCGGGGAACACTTGCTGAACTGTCAGCCAACGCTGAACAAAGAACCCTGAGAGGTGAGATGGTGATTGTTGTTGAAGGCAGGGGATAAGACCAGACGCAAAATCCAAAAATCAAAACCCGCCTGCCGGCGAGGCATGTCCAAAGCGCAAAGAAAAAGTTGGCAGTAGGCATCCCGATAGCTATCGGGAGGCAGTTGGCAATGCCTTCTAACCAAAACACCTGAACACCTGAACACCTGAACACCTGAACACTATAACACCATAACACCCCAACTCATGTACACCTACCAATATCCCCGCCCCGCTGTAACCGTTGATATCATCGTGTTCAGAAATAACATGGGCGAAATATTGCTGATTAAGCGTTTATATCCACCTTTTGAGGGCAAATGGGCATTGCCTGGAGGTTTTATGGATATGAACGAAACCCTTGAGCAGGCTGCCGCCAGAGAACTAGAGGAAGAGACCGGCCTCAGCGGAATTGAACTCAACCAGTTTCAAGCCTTCAGCGCTTTGGATCGCGATCCGCGTCACCGAACGGTTTCGGTGGTTTTTTACGGCATCCTGAAAAAAGAGCAAAGCCTTGTCAAAGCCGATTCAGACGCCAAAGACGCAGTGTGGTTCAACTTGAATGATCTCCCGCCACTGGCGTTTGATCATAATGATATTCTGTATTCAGCAATGCAAAAACTGCTGATTGTCTGATAACATTTAACAGCACGGACTTTCATGGATCCTTAAGGATTGAAACCATTATCTGCTGATGACCAGCTTATTGCTATGAACTGCTCCGTTCGATATAATACTGATCAGATAAGTGCCGTTTTTCAATCCGCTTACATCTAAAGTTTTTTCCTTTTCGGAAAGCGATTCTGAAATGACCTTTCGGCCATCGGTTGAATAAATCTCAATCATGCAATTGTTGTATCTCGCCGAGCCTGGATTAATCGTAATAAAATCCGATGCGGGATTTGGAAAGAACAAAAAGTTCTCAGTCAGTTCCGGTTGTTTGGCAGAAAGTTCGATATCCGTTGTATAAATCCAGGTATCATTGTAAAGTGTGTCAGTGTTTCTTCCGCCAAAGAACAGAACTTGCTGATATTGCCCATTCCTGACAGGCGGGAAAGGAGTTGCTGTAGCAAGGGTTCTTTCAGGGCCGGCCGATTTTAAATCAAAACTTTGCAACCCGATATCCCACTTTCTGTTTAAACCGACATGTGTTCCACGACATCCTCCAAACAAATGAACTATGCCATTCAATTGCGCAGCAGCAGCATTATTTGACGGCATGGAGGACCCACCCGGAACCGACGAGGTCCAGACATCGGTTTTAGGATCGTAAGTAAACACATTGGTGTTCAACCACGGCCCATTGCGTACGCCACCATATACATGGATGTTTCCGTCCTTAGCTATGGCTGTATGTCCGGTAATTGAACCTCCAATTATAGGGGATAACATTGTCCATTCCAATGATTTGGTGTCAAGAACCCAAAGGTCGTTCATCTGTGCGCCCTTGCTGTCCTGCCCTCCAAGTAAATAAACTTTATCGCCAATCAGGGTGGCGGTATGGTCATATCTTGCCGCGGGCCGCATCACAGAATTGACGTTAATTTCTGACCATGTATTGGTTTGAGGGTCGTACTGCCAAATATCATCAAATACATTTATACCATCAAATCCAAAGAAGAGTAAAAGCATAAAATCCAGGGCAAGGGCCGCATGTCCGCCTCTCGCCTGTGGCGATTCGCCTGAAGTAAGTATTCTATGCCATTCAAGCAGTTCCAAGAGAAAATAAAAGAATGGATTGAATCTGCTCTCGTCGCCCCAACCTCCAAACAAATAAACTTTATCGCCAATAACATTCATGGTGTGGCCTTCGCGGGCTTCGGGGATGTCGCCTGTGGGAAAGACCTGCTCCCAGGTATCCTGGCTGTAAATGTTCCGGGTGATGAAAACTGCAATCAGGCAGAACATGCAATAAAGGGTAATGTGTTTTCTCATAATTAATTGGTTTAGTGATTAATAATATGTCGCTACACAAGGTTCGTCTTTTAATAATTCGTTGCTTCTACAGCTGTGAAAAAACAGTAGCCCGGTAAACCTTACTCTTTATTGCATTTAAATGCAGCCAAACAATAACAAGGCTTTATTGCTTACATCACTTCCATCATCGCTTCCACAACGTTCATGGCGCCAAGCTCTATCTGCATAATATTGGCATCGAGCATGTAACATGGTGTGGTGAATACATTGTGCTTTTTGTCAACCACTACCTCGCCATGAGTGGTTCTTATATGTTTCGATCCCATTTTCGAAATGGTCTCGGCTGTTCCTGCATCCTGCCCGATGGTTAATTCCACGTCGCCCAGCAATTTAGAAATGAGTGCCGGGGCAATACAAAGCGCCCCAATTGGTTTATTCAAAGCATGGGTGTCTTTCACTGCTTTTTCAACATCGGGCTGAACCTTGCAGTTGGCGCCATCGAAGGCGAATGTGCATAGATTCTTTGCTGCGCCAAAACCGCCGGGAAGGATCAGTGCATCATAATCTTTGGGATCATATTCAGCCAAGGGTTTGACGTTTCCGCGTGCAATCCTGGCCGATTCAACCAGCACATTGCGTATTTCGGGCATTTCTTCGCCGGTCAGGTGGTTGATTACATGGTGCTGCATCATGTCCGGGGCAAAAATCTGATATTCAGCGCCTGTTTTTTTTATGGCAAGCATGGTTAAAACGGTTTCATGAATTTCGGCGCCGTCAAAAACACCGCTGCCTGAAATTAGAACTGCAAACTTTTTCATACTTCTTCTTTTTAATAATCATTCTTGTAAACAGAATTCAAATATAGGAAATTTTGTGTGGTTTACGCAATGGTTGCGTTGATTTAACTAAATTTAACGCCTTAAAAATGCCCAATAAGCAATCGAACCATGTGCGGACGATTTTCACTTACTACGAATGAAGCTATACTGAATGAGCGTTTCAGGCTTGCAGGAAGCATTGAGCCATATGTGGCAAGGTACAACTGTGCCCCAACACAAAATCTTGCTGTGATAACAGCCATACAGCCAAGGCGCCTGAGTTTTTTTCGCTGGGGTCTGATCCCTTTCTGGGCAAAAGATGAAAAAATTGGCAGCAGAATGATCAATGCCAGGGCTGAGGGCATAGAGGAAAAACCGTCTTACAAAAATGCTTTTCGTCAGCGTCGCTGTCTGGTTCCTGCAGATGGTTTCTATGAATGGAAAAGCGAAAACGGCAAAATACCTTACCGGATTACCCTTTATGACCAACAACCTTTTGCAATGGCCGGTATTTGGGATACCTGGAAAAGTCCTGCCGGGAAAACTGTTCATTCCTTTTCCATCATCACTACCGAAGCCAACGAGCTGATGAAACCTATCCATGACCGGATGCCTGTCATCCTTACAGCAGATTTGGAGGATATCTGGCTGAAGAGCAATATTCCGGAAGAAATCCGGGCTATACTCAAGCCGTTTGATCCCAGACTGATGAAAGCCTATGAAGTTTCAAAGCTGGTGAATTCGCCGCGGAATGATAATCCAGCATTGATTATCCCTTTGGATCAATCCTGATTTGGATAGGAAAACGAAGGTTTGGCTGGCAAAAATTAAGCAAAAAAACCTCCGGGCTTTTGTTAATGAATTACCAGCTTCTTTGATTCTGTTAAAGTTGATGTTTGAATCCTGACAAAATAGATACCCGGTTTATAACTGCTTACATCCAATACGGCCGTCTTACTAAAAGAATCCCTGACAAGTCTTTGTCCGGCCATGTTAAAGATTTCAATAAGGCTTGCCCCATCAGCTTCGAGGTTGCTCCTGATGGTTATGCTTTGGCTGGCCGGGTTTGGAAATAATTCAAAATAAATTGCAGGTTTTGACATCTGAGGGCTTGAAAGAATAAATGCTTCCCCTGTTTTCAGGATCGCTCCGTTACCTCCTACTACATAAGCCGTATTTTCGTCGGTAAGCCAGACAGACTGTAACCAATCACTAATTTGTGGATGTTGTATCCATGTTTCGCCGCCATTTGTTGTTAAAAATATTATTCCTGCCGATCCAACCACATAACCTTTATTAGAATTGAAGAAATGTGTAGAGGTCAAAGTTAAATAAGTTCCGGTTGGATGTTGAACCCAGGATAGCCCACCATCGCCTGTCTTCATTATAGTTCCATGAATACCTGCAGCGTAACCGGTATTGTTATCTGGAAAGTAAATGTCAAATAGTAAATACGGTGCATCGTTGAGAACTAACTCCCATGTTTCACCACCGTCAATTGTTTTAAAAACTTTCCCTGGAGTAAACTGTCCTCCTGCCATATAACCTGTTTGCGAATCTAAAAACCATACAGAATTTAAATAGAGGTTAGGCCCTAATTGTTGTGTGTTCCAGGATGTTCCGCCATCGGTTGTTTTCAGTATCTTTCCAGGGTGGCCGCAAACAAACCCCGTGTTCTCATCCAAAAAGAATACTGACTCATACTGATCAGACCCTGTCAGCAGGGATGTCCAGTTATCACCTCCGTCAATCGTTTTCAGAACCGTTCCATAATGTCCGGCTATGTATCCCGTATTTTGGTTCACGAAAAACACAGAGCTGAGCTTGTTGAAAGTCCCTTCAGAAATCGTTATCCAGTTGTCTCCGCCATTATCTGTTTTTAAAATGGAGCCTTCAAATCCCACCACATAACCTGTAAGGGGATCGGGAAAATGGACGGAGGTAAAAAATTCAACTGGCCCTTCAAGTAGATTGCTCCAGGAAGTTCCGCCATCAACTGTATGAAGAATTGATCCATACGCCCCAACTGCAACACCTGTATTCTGATCCAAAAAACTCAATGCCCGCAATCCATCATCAATACTCGTTACTGGTGACCAGTTGAGGCCTCCGTTGGTTGATTTTCTTATAATGCCGAATCCCGGAAAACATCTCCCAACCAAATAAGCAATATCGCTGGTTTTAAAGTAAACTGACTCAAGGTCGCAGTCAACGCCACAATAAATTGTACTCCAGTTAAGTCCACCATTGGTTGTTTTTAATACCACGCCAAAATTGCCTACAATAAGCCCATGGTTATTGTTGAAAAAATGAACTGATTTGAAATCAAAATCATAATTCGTCATGATCAACGACCAGGTGTCTCCCCCATTTGTAGTTCTCAGAATCGTACCCCATTTCCCGACAGCAATGCCTGTGTTTACGGTTGTAAAAAAAACAGAATAAAGAGGCCTGTTGATAGGTCTTGGCAAGGTGATCCATTGATCATTTTCGGCGGTGTACTTGAGAATTGTTCCCGAATCCCCTACAGCATAGCCGGTTGTTAATTCGGGAAAGTGAATGGCATTGAGCCTTTGGTTGGTTCCGGTATTGAGTTCGAACCAGTTGCTACCTCCGTCGGTGGTTTTTAGTGAAATGCCTTCGTTGCCAACAAGGTAATAGGTATTATTATCAACTACGCTAACAGAAGTAAAATGAGCAAAAGCCGGAGGAGGAAGATGGTGCCAGGTAGATCCACTGTCGGTAGTTTTTATAATGGCTCCATTGGCGCCGGCAGCTATTCCGGTCCCTGAACTGTGAAAATCCACAGCTAAAAGAGAGTTTCCCTGGGGCAGGGGATTTTGCCAAATCCATTGTGCATTAGCAGAAAAGCTTATAGAAATAAAGGCGAGGGACAGGATGAGTGTTTTCATGGTTGGATGTTTTTAAGGTTTGATTGGATAAGAACCACTTCTATAAAATTTGATAAATTCAAGTGATTTTTGATTTTGCAAACAAAATCTGACCAAAATTATTCAAATTATCAATATTTCATTTTCTGAATTTATAGCGTCTCTATATGACATAATCTCTCAAGTAGCAAATCATTCATTTCCATCGGATAAAAAACTGTTCCCTGAGCTCTTATCCTCAGGAAACCATCAGATTACACCCCCTCACATCGCTGTTGTCATATCGTCCGAGCACCTCAAAGGTGCCGTCATGATTGACCCTGCCCAGATCTTGTGTAGCGATGAATGCACAGGAATGGATGTTTGCAAGGTCAATGATGTTGATGGCACCTGTTTTGCCCGGTGGCAGAAACCTAAACGGATCGTTTATATCCCGGATCAGGATCTTCATCCAGGGTTGACTGCGAAACAAGCCATTGCCTTTTGAATACGCCTGAGAAAGCAATTCCGTCATTCCATATTCCGAGTGAATAACCGGAACACTGAAACGAGAGGCAAGTATTTCATGCAACTCTTCCCTTACCATTTCCCTGCCACGGCCTTTCATCCCTCCGGTTTCCATCACAACAAAGCTGTCGGGCAATGAAATGGGGTATTTCTCTGAAAAATCAAGCAGGGCAAAGCTTACGCCAATCAAAATGGTTTGTTGCCTGGTTGTGGCCAGATTTGCAATTTTCTCAGCCAGTTTTTGGTGTTCGTAAAGATAAAATCCATTATCGGGATTTCCGCTTCTTTTCATCAGTTGCCTAACCATATAGACCAGGCTTGAGCCTTCGCGCTCAAGATATGAAGGAAGCAAAGCCAGGAAACAATAGCTCTCTGCAGGGCCGTAAATCGCTTCAAAGCAGTGGTTCAGGCTATGATCATACACTTCCTGATCAGGTAAAAAGTGTTTTGAGGTGGCCTGTCCGGTAGTTCCGCTGCTACTGAAAACAATATGAGGCTTAGCCATGCCGCTGATCACTTTGTGGGTTTTAAAAAGTTCGACCGGTAAAAAAGGTATCTGATCTGTGGTTTTAACCTTATCGGGGGTAGTTCCCAGCAGTTCACAAAACTGTTTATAAACCGTATTAGTGCGGGCTTGATAATGAAAAACCCTGAGGCTGGCCTGATGAAAATCCTCCTGGCTCTTAATTGCCAGGATGGTGTGTATGTCGGGATAATATTCTTTCATGAAAACAGTTTGCTAAAAAGAAGTATCTTTATCAGCGAAAACAATTTCTATTTCAGTGCGAAACCTGTTTCTTACCGCGGCTTTTCTGATCCTGCTTCTTGCCTCCTGCCTGAAGGAGAAGACATTTCCTGTGGAACCGTATATTGAATTTAAAAGCTTTACAAAAATAACCATTCCTCCTGACACCATCACATCGGCGCTGATGCTCAGTTTCCGTTTTACCGATGGCGACGGCGATATTGGCCTCTACGATCACGAAAAAGAGCCTCCCTATGATTATAACCTGTTCATTGACATTTACAAACGGGTTAACGGACAACATGAAAAAATCATCTTTCCCGACACAACCACAACTTTTAACAGCCGCATTCCTGTAATTGAGGAAAACGAAAATGAAAAACCCATTGAAGGTGTGTTGGAATATACTTTTGATTACAACCTGCTCCGCCTGTTCCTTTTAAAGGACACCATCGCCTTTGATGTCAGCATTATGGATCGTGCACTGAACAGAAGCAATGTAATCCGCACCCCTGATATCATTATTGAGTAAGGTTTGTTTTACATTTTCTCATAAGGGTCATGGCTAAATGCTTTAATTTTGTAAACGGAGCACGAACGTTGCCTTTTGACCCGGTTTTATGAGAAATCCTTATTCAAACAGAAAATATTTAGTTATCATTTTAATCTCTGTTGTTGGGGTTGTATTCATCCTGCGTTTGTTTTTTCTTCAGATCATTGATCGAAGCTACAAAATGTCAGCAAGCAACAATGTGTTGCGTTACCTGACACAATATCCTGCCCGAGGCCTTATTTTTGATCGCAACGGCGAATTGCTGGTCTACAATGAAGCTGCCTATGACCTGATGGTCATCCCCCGGCAGGTTCGCAATATTGACACCCTTGAACTTTGTAGAATTATCGGCATTGATAAAGAAACCTATGAGCGCAACATGAAACGGGCGCGTTCTCATTCTTTGTTCCGTCCGTCGGTGTTTGAATCGCAGATATCACGGAAAACCTTTGGCTTTCTCGAAGAAAGACTCTTTCGTTTTTCGGGTTTTTATGTTCAAACCAGAACCCTCAGAAAATACTCCAGACCAGTCGCTTCCCACACAGTTGGTTACATTGGTGAGGTAGGGCCTTTGGTAATTGAAAGAAACCCTTATTACCGGATGGGTGATTATATCGGAATCAGTGGAATTGAAAGAACCTATGAAGAAATACTTCGCGGTCGCAAAGGAATGAAAATTATGATGGTTGATGTGCACAACCGCGAGGTTGGCAGTTACATGGAAGGCCGTTACGACACCCTTGCCGAACCAGGAACGAACCTGCATATTACCATTGACGCCAGCTTGCAGGCTTATGGAGAGCTTCTCATGCAGAATAAAAGAGGGAGCATTGTGGCTATTGAACCTTCAAGCGGGGAGATCCTAGCGCTGGTCACATCTCCAACCTATGATCCCAACCTGATGGTGGGCCGGGTGAGAACGCAGAATTTCAGAAACCTGTCACTTGACACATTAAAGCCGCTGTTCAACAGGGCTCTAATGGCCACTTATCCGCCCGGATCAACTTTCAAAATGGTAAATGCTTTGATTTCGCTTCAGCATGGGGCAATCAACAACCAATCATCATATGCTTGCCAGGGCCAGGAGACAAGGCCCATTCGCTGCAGCCACAGTCACAAATCCCCCATTGCCCTGAAGGATGCCATTGAACATTCTTGTAACCCCTATTTCTGGGGAAGCTTCAGGGATCTCATTAACAGCCCAAGGTTCAGTAGCACCTCTGAGGCCTATTCACAATGGGTTGAAGATATTCATAGTTTTGGTTTTGGGAAACCTTTTAATTCAGACCTTTTTGGCGAACAAGCGGGGAAAATACCCTTGCCCGCCGAATACAACCGTATTTATGGCGTGAACCGCTGGCGGGCACTCACCATCAGGTCTTTATCAATCGGGCAGGGAGAAATTCTGCTCACACCACTGCAAATGGCCAACATGGCAGCAATTTTCGCCAACAGAGGTTTTTATTACCCACCCCACCTGGTTAAAGCCGTTAGCGATGGCGACAGTGTTAAGCCAATCGAAATTGTAAGACATCATACAAATATTGACAAAAAGCATTTTAGCGATGTGGTTGAGGGCATGCACCAGGTTTTTACGGGCGCACACGGCACAGCCCGATGGTACAGGCTTCCGGATATCGAAATGTGTGGAAAAACCGGCACGGCTGAGAATCCACATGGAAAAGACCACTCATTGTTTATTGCTTTTGCACCTAAGGAAAATCCGCAGATAGCCATAGCCGTAGTAGTTGAAAATGCAGGTTTTGGGGCAACATGGGCTGTTCCCATTGCCACTTTAATGATGGAGAAGTACCTGAAGGGCGAAATAAGCCGTAAGCATGTTGAAGAGAGAATGATAAATGCCATAATTCAATGATATGAGGGACCGCACATCAGTATATGCCAATATTGACTGGCTCACCACCATGATTTACCTCGCCCTGGTATTGATTGGATGGGTAAGCATTTATGCTGCTGTTTATCAGGAAGACCACAGCAGTATTTTCGATATTTCGCAAAACTATGGCAAACAAATGTTATGGATCGTATCGGCTTTATTGCTGGCTGGAATGGTTTTGCTTATTGATATTAAGTTTTTTCCGGCTTTTTCTTACATTATCTATATATTGGTCATAGCTTTACTTGTTTTTGTATTATTCAAAGGTACCATCGTTGCAGGTAGCAAATCTTGGTTTCAGATAGGAAGTTTCAGGCTGCAGCCTGCTGAGTTTGCCAAATATGCCACTTGTTTGGCTTTGGCCAGGCTGCTGAGTTCATCCTCTTATAATTTCCAGAGTTTTAAAGGAAAGGTTTTTGCTTTCGGGATAATTGGTATTCCTGCTTTTATGATTCTCTTGCAAAACGATACCGGTTCCGCTCTTGTTTTTTTTGCCTTACTGGTTGCATTATATCGCGAAGGGCTCTCGGGTGTCGTTTTCTTTGTGGGCATTTTACTGGTTCTGGTTACCGTTCTCACACTGCTGTTCGGTGAGTTTTATGTCATTATTGCATGCTCTGTTTTGGCCATAATTGCTGTGTTTCTGATTAAAAGAACCGCCGGAAACGTTGCAAAATTACTTGCGGCTCTGTTTCTGACAATTGCCTTTATTCACACTGTGGATTATTCATTTGAAAATCTTTTGCAACCTCACCAAAAAGCGCGTATAAATGTTTTGCTGGGCAAAGAAATGGATTTAAGGGGTGCAGGATACAACCTTCATCAATCAAAAATCGCCATTGGTTCGGGCGGTTTAACCGGAAAGGGTTTTTTACAGGGAACTCAGACAAAATTCAGCTTTGTTCCCGAACAAAGCACCGATTTTATCTTTTGTACTGTTGGTGAAGAATGGGGATTTGTCGGCAGCCTGGTGGTAATTGGCTTATACATTACATTGTTGATACGGTTGATCCTGCTTGCCGAAAGACAACGAAGTGATTTCAGCCGCATTTTTGGATACGGTGTTGTTTCGGTTCTGTTCTTTCACTTTGCCGTAAATATAGGAATGACTATCGGGTTGGTTCCTGTAATAGGAATTCCTCTGCCTTTTATCAGCTACGGGGGCTCCTCCATGTGGGCCTTTACACTGATGCTGTTCACATTTATAAAACAGGACGCCGGCAGAAAAGAGTTGCTGTAGCGTCCTGTAAAAACTATATCCTGAAAAGAAATCTTTCAGACCCTTCGAAAAAGAATCCGGAAGTTTAATAGAACATCATGCGGTTGTCGCTTATCCTGGCATTGTTCTCAACAGCACCAACCAATTCCCGCGATACCCTGCTGCGGAATCCATTGGTCAGAACCCTTCTGATGCCCGCAAGCGTTTCCTTATCCGGCTCGGGTGTGGTAAGTTCGGCAACCTTTAGAAGATATACCCCCAGATCGCCGGTAACCGGCCCGGAGAGCTGATTTGGCTGCATGGTGAATATCTTTGCAATAACCCTGGGTTCGCGGCCGAAATTCGGCAGGTTCATTGAGTTGAAGGTAATATTTCTAAGCGTATCAACACTTGTTTCAAGCTTTGCGGCAACAGAATGAATATCATTGCTTACCTGAAGGGCATCCTGCATCCGTTTAACCAGAATCTCCGCTTTTTTCTCTCTGCGAACCAGCGGCTCTATCATGCCTTTTGCTCTTTCAAAGGGCATTGTTCCTTCTTTTTTAATGTCTTTAAGTGTGGCAACAACAAAGGCCCCGTCAACATCAAATGCAGGAGAAACGTCGCCAATCTTTGTGTTTTCATTGTACATCCATCGTATGAGTTCACGGGGAGCAGCAATACCGGGAAGGTTGCTATCCATGGGTTTTACATCGGTGGCAGTCCTTTTTGAAAGCCCCTCTTCAACCACAGCTTTGTCAAATGCCGTTGCGTTGCGGTTGCTGCTGGCAAACTGGCTTGCTCTTACATAAGTTTCCTGTATGGTTCGTGTGCTGGGTTCAATGATTCTGTCAACAACCCCAACCCTTACTTTTTTGATTGGCTGTGTTTTTCCGGTAATTTCAATGATGTGAAATCCGAATTGCGTTTCGGCCATTACAATTTGTCCGACACGCCCCTCGATTACCGCTTTATTAAAAGGATAAACCATCATGCCGTCTTCAAACCAACCGAGATCGCCATCGTTCTGCATAGCTGAGGGATCATCGGAAAATTCCCTGGCAAATTCAGCAAATTTGCGGCGGTTGCGCTGAAGTTCGTTGAAAAGACTGTCTGCTTTGCTTTTGGCTGCATCTTTTGATCTGGTAATCTGCTGGTTTACTCCTGTGCCACGATAGGTGATCAGAATGTGGCTTGCCATCAGTGAGTCGGGGCGACTGTCAGTTGCAAGCAGTTTTGCCATGATGTGCCGGCCTCCTTCAATAAAGGGGCTAACAATTGTTCCGACCGATGCATCGAACAATTCCTCATCAATTTTAACCGGTAATTGTCCGCGTTTAAACCATGAGCTGTCGTAGCGGGAGTCAGAAACGGCGTTTATAAAAAGAGGAACATCGCTCACCTGTCTGAATTCCTCATATAGCTTGTTGAATTCTTCCTGAATTTTTTCCCGGTCCTCTGCCGAGGGTTGAAGATCGAAAATTACATAATCTGCTGTTCTGGCCTGTTCCTGGGTATACCGGAATTTGTTGGCGTCGTAAAAACGGCGCAATTCCTGTTCACTTACCGAAACTTCATCGTCCCGCACAAGGTTGTACCTTAAAGCCAGTGTCAGAACCGTTGCCTGGTGATTCTTGGCGAAATAGTCTTTTCTTGCCAATACTTCTGGCACATAAAAAGCACGTGATATCAAATTCTGGTGTTTCACAGCAAGCTGATCTTCTTTAATGGACTGCTCTAACATGAGATAGCGCTGGCGCATGGCAGGATCAACCTGATTGAAATTACGTAAAAAGTTGTCAACAGATGAGCGGTCGAACATGCCGGTTTGCGGATCGGTAAAACTCTGCCTGATGAAATTATGCGGATTGGGACCCCGGACCAGATCGTCGAGTTCTTCGGTAGATACATGAAGACCCAGTTTTCTGTATTCTTTATCAAATAATATTTCCCTCACCATATCGTCCCAGGTTGATTGACGAATGCTGAACTGCTCCTGCATGGTCAGATTGTCACGACCCAGATTCTGGCGCCGCATGTTGAGGTTTTCTTCCAGGCGCTGATTAAAAGCCAGTATGGGAATTTCTTCCCCTTCTATTTCACCAATGTTAAAAGAGCGTTGACGTGGGCCGGATGAAAAAAAATCTCCCAGCACAAACGCTGCCAAAGCGATGCCAACAATCGCGATTAAAAGCCCTGAACGTTTTCTGATATCACCAATTAAAGCCATTTTTATTCCTGTTTTTAAATGAGTTTGCAAAAATAATAGAAATGTTAACGCAAAAACTAAAAAGCATACATGAAAAGTAATATAATCAGCGGCAAGAGAACGGTATTTGCTGAGAAAGTTGTTAGCCTGTGTTCATCATGGATCGCGGGAAACCCTGAGATTAACCTGTTCGATGCGTGTTTTTGATGCCTGGGCGATGATAAATGTGAATTTTCCTATCTGGATTTCTTCTCCAATTACCGGTATATCTTCGTGATAATGAATAATCAGGCCTGCGAGGGTTTCGTAATCATCCGATTCGGGGAGGTTTAACTGGTACTTTTCATTCAGGTAATCTATTTCATGCCGGCCTGAAAAAATGTATTCGTTTTCAGCTATCTGTTTTTCCGTTTTCTTTTCTTTGTCATATTCGTCAGAAATTTCCCCGAAAATTTCTTCAATAATGTCTTCCATTGTGACAATTCCGGATGTGCCCCCGAATTCATCAACCACCAGGGCAATACTTTTGTGCTGCTGTATGAATGAAGTAAGAATCTGGTTGGCTGAGGCTGTTTCCGGAGCAATCATTACCGGTTTGATAATCTGATTAATTGTTTGTGGGCGGCTGTATAGATCAAAAGCGTGAACATAGCCTATAATATTGTCAATGTTATCATTATAAACCAATATTCTTGACAAGCCGGTTTCCGACATGAGCAAACCAAGTTTTTTAACCGGTTCATTTTCTTCAATTGCAACTATTTCGGTTCTGGGAACCATACACTCCCTGAGTTTAATGCTGTGAAATTCCATCGCATTCTGGATCATTTGTATTTCCTGCTTTGCCTCGCTTTGTTTAAGCTGATTGCTGTCGAGCTCCTTAACATAATTATCCAGATCAACCGGGCTGAATTCGTATTCCTTTCCTGATAATCTGATCCGAAAGATCTTGCTGAGAATAAACTCCGACATTCCTGTGAATAGCCATATTACAGGGTAAAATACAGCATAGAAAACACTTACCGGTATGGCAAAGAATTTAACGATTGCATTGGAGTTGATCCGAAAAAGGATTTTGGGCAGAAATTCAGCAATGATCAGAATCAGCAAAGTGGATATGATGGTTTGCAGAATAAAAACGGAAAACTCGTTGTTCATGCTTGCGGGCAGATATTTTCCAAATACCGGCTCAAGCCGGTTGGCCATCACAACTCCATACATAACGAGCGCAATGTTGTTTCCAACCAGCAATGCAGCAATGAAATGCGAAGGCTTTCTGGCAAAAAAGGAAATCAGGCGTGCGCGAATTTGTCCCTTGTTTTTATCCAGCTCCATTTTCAGCTTATTGGAACTAAGGAAAGCGATTTCCATGCCCGAAAAAAAAGCCGACAAAAGAAGCGTTATGAATATCAGGGTAATACTATCCATTTGCCAGATATGTTAATTGCACACTATCAATCCGCTTATTCGATTAATCATTTTCGTTTATTTCAAATTCCCCTGACGTTTTACGGATTACCCAGTTGTTGAACGATTCGTCGGCTTCAAAGCCGTTTTCACCGTAAAGTATATCTCCGGGGGTGCTGATTTTTACAAATACATCGGAAAAAATCTTCTTTGCATTCTGGTCCCAAACCAGGTGCTCGGTATTGAGTTTCTCATTTTTCTCATGATTGATTACAACTACATTGTAACGGGCTTCCATGATTTTCTTTCTATCGTAGTTAATTCCGTAATCTGCCAATAATTCTGAAGTTACATTCATCAAAGAGTCATAAAATGTAACATGAAAGCCTTCGTTAAACTCCTGATACTGGTCGTGGCCGGTATAAATGCTGGCCACCGGCGCTTTCATGATGAATTGTGTGCGCCCCTTTTCGCTATAGTGTACATTTATGTTATAGGAAGTGACAACCGGCAGTGTGTCGCGCCGGGTCATTTCATGAACCACTGCCATATCATTTTCGCAAGAAAAAAGCATTATTACCAACAGGGTAATAATGCTGTAAAAGGTTAGATTTTTTAACACTCGTCCCGATCGGGAATATGGGTCCATTATGGTAAATAATTATTTGGCCGCTCTAATGACTGTGTTTTCATTGATCCAGCATTCCACCGTAAATGGATCCCCTTCGGAATGACCATAGAAGAAAATGGTTTCAATGCTTGGAAAATATTTGGTGTAAATATTTATCCTGTTGGTTGCTTCGTCGGCCACCGAAGAGTCAGCTCTTCTGGCTTCGATATATTTATCAACTGCTGCCCAGTAAACAGCATTGGTTGTGAGGTCATTGGTTCCGCATTCGCTGGCGCTTGCGGCATAAAGATCTCCAATCAGGATGTAAGGATGCCCGTTGTTTGGCCGGGCCTGTATGGATTTTAACGCTGCCTCACGCGCCCTGACTTTGTTTCCTGTTTCCCTGTATGAATTAGCGAGCAACAGCATGCCGTCGGCCCTGTCGGCAGGGCTTTCAAGTTTCTCAGCCTCCTGCAGGAAAGGGATAGATTTGGCATACTCGCGGTTCCTGAAATACATTCTGCCTATTGCGTATGCCGATTCCGGTGAGGGATCAAGCTCGTAAGCCTTCAGGGTTGTGCTCAGATAGAATGGCGAGTCAGTACAACCTTTGCGGTCGAATAAATTGATGATCTTGTAAATCAGGTCAATGTCTTCGGGGGCATCTTTGAGTTTTTTTCCGAAAATAGCAATCAGGTCATCGCAGGTTGCATAAGGTTCAAGCGTTTGCTCTATGAAACCTCTGATGTTTTCCCAGGTAGATATTTGTTGCTGATTGCCCTGTGACTGGTTCACATTGAAATCAATAATGGATATGAGTTGCTCATAAATTTCAAAAAAAGTTTCTTTTGTAATTACTTCGTCCCTTACCATTCTTTCAGCATAGCGAAAATACTGGGCTAAAACAGGGGCTTCGCTTTCATTGCCGGCATCTTCGACCGAAAGGCGAAAAATATTATACAACTGGTCGTTTGCATTTGGCCGGTATGTAATCAGGTTCACTCCCTTGCGACCCAAAACAAAGCCTTTCCGTCCAAACGCCCTGATACGCTGATCATATACCAGCATAAGGGTATCTACCAGTTTTTCTTTAACTTCCGGATCTTTTTCTTTCTCAATCATGTATTCAACGATAGCCACTCCGTCAAGGTAAACATTCAGACTGGCGAGAGGGCAATTTACAAACACCCATCTCCATGGCCTGATAGCGTCTTCAATTACTGTTCCTGTTGCGCCGGACTGTCTCCACTGCCTGAAAAACTCGCGATAAAGTGACAGGTTAAGCACGCAGTTAATGCTGTCCTCGCCATACCTGGGGCCTGTAATTCTTTCATAATCTATTTCTTTACTCTCCTGAGCCACCGAAGGGTTATTAACTGCCCCCAGCGCCAGGATAAGCACTGCAGCAAGAATCAGGTTTCTTATGTTCGCCATTGTTTTCATAACAGATTTTGTTGTCGTTTTTAATTTCACCATATTATTTAATTGGCCATGAATTAATTAATTAATAGTATTGTCTTTGGTCAAACCACCTTTCAAGCACTGAGAAACCAAGAGAAAACCTGAAAAACGTGTCCTGTATCAAATTGTTTGAGGTTGTTCCTCTTTGCCCTAACTCCATGCCAAGGTTGATGGTTGATCTTGTTCTGCTCAATGGTAATGCAACCCCAAAACTTATGCCAAATTCGCTTAACTGATTGTCGTACAATTCCAGATAGGTTTGGTTATACCTGATTCCGAAGCGATAACTCATTTTTTTCCAATAGGGGGAAAGCGTTGTGCTTTCGGGCCGGAGTTGCATTCCCACAGATACACCCATGCTGTTTTTCAATGAGTCGTTGATGTCGAACAGGCTGTAATTCTTCCAGTTTTGCCAGGTGTAGTCGGCCAACAACATCCAGCGATCCGATTTGCTCAACATGATTCCTGCTCCAAAATCGGAAGGCAAAACCATATTGCCTTTTACATCGGGTGTGTTGATCAGTGTGTCCCTTACATTATCAATTCCTGAAGATCCGACAAAATAACTATAGGCCAGCACCTGATCACGGACATTTATGTTGAATTCAGGGCTATAGGTTAAGCCGATCGTTAGTTTGTAATCATCTTTAAGGGGTTGGTGATACTGAATCCCGGTCTTTATTTTAAGATCTGATATTTTGGTTGTGTTTAAGACCCTTGTGCTGATAATCATGGCAGAGTCAGGAAAGGACAAGCTGCGGTTTTTTTCAAGGGTTCCAAATAAATAAACCAGGTTAAAGCCAGCAGAGAAACGCTTGCCAATGCCAATGGAATTTCCCCAGTAAAACTGATGGATTCCGCCTGCTCCTTCAAAGCTGTGCTGCGTTTTACCAAAATCCGCGTCAATTTTCTGGTCTGTAATTTTATACCCGACATCAGAATAAGGCAATAATCCTAAACTCGATTTCCAGAAGCCGGTAACCGGAAAAGCGAGCAGAAGATGTCCGAGCGAGGTGTAACTGCTGCTTTGTGATAATGTTTCTGTTTTTAAATTGGAAAACTTACTGTAAAGGCTTGCTTCAAATACGAAGGATTTTGGTTCAATTGCATGAAACGATGCCGGATTATTGAAATTAACCATAAAGGGGCTGTTGAGCGCAACACTGGCGCCACCCATCGCCATTACCCTGGAATGGTTGAACTGGTGAAGGTCGCCAACGCCAAATCGGGAATACGGCGAGCTGATGCGAGTTTGGGCATATGCGCCCGAAAGTGTTGTGAAGAAAACAACAACTGTAACGTAGTTAATGATTTTTTTTGCTTTCAATGTTGTAGTCCAGTATAATGTTCAATCCGCTTAAAACAGGATTTGGGAGTGCAAAAATGCTATTTTTTAATCTTTTAAGCAAAAAAAAGCTATCCCCTCCCCCTAAAACAACCACAATTTTATGATAATTTAACTTGTACTCATCAATTATGCCGTCAATTTCCCGGGCAACTCCGTTTATCACACCGGAAAGAATTGAGTCGTGGGTGGTGGTTCCTGTCAGAAAACTAATTTCGGCTTTTTTTATTAACGGTAGCTTTCCTGTAAAAGTGTGAAGCGCAGCGAAACGCATATCTATTCCCGGGGCGATTGCACCGCCGGCAAATACCCCTTCCTTTGTAACCAGATCCATTGTAATGGCGGTTCCGGCATCAATTACCAGAAGGTCGTTCCCGGGGAAAATCCCCCAGGCTGCAACAGCAGCGGCAATGCGATCTTTTCCAAGTGTTTCCGGAGTTTTATAACCAATCTTTACAGGAAGAGGTGTTTCAGGTGTTAAAAAAATAGTTTTAAAACGGGTTTCTAATAACCGGGCGAGCGAATCAGGATAGTCAATCACCGATGAAACAATGCAGCAGGATCCTTCTGTTTTGGTATTCAGGTATTGTTCAAGCTTGCCGAAAGCGCCTTTTTCAAAAGGTTCAAGATTTTGCATGTTGTCAGCTGAAAATTCCGCTACCTTAAGCAAGGTATTGCCCATATCAATGATCAGCCTGGGATCGGGGGTTTGCACCGGAAAAGTCTGTGAGTTTGTCAATTAAACTGCAAAAGTACGATATTGCTGCTGCAATTCAACCTTTTTCCGGAAAAAGGTTTTGGGAATGAATTTTCTTTATATCTTTGCAACCTCAAAAAAGGTACCATAGCTCAGCAGGTAGAGCAACGGACTGAAAATCCGTGTGTCACTGGTTCGATTCCAGTTGGTACCACAGCGATGCCCTGATTTCACAGGGCTTTTTTAATTTCATTTATTTAAAAGCAGGTTCCTGGTTCACTGATTTTTACGCGTAACTGCTTTGCGGGCTGCTTCAACCACGTCAGGCGTGTCAAGGTGATATTTCTTCATCAGATCATCGGGGGTGCCGCTTTCGCCAAATTTGTCCATAACAGCAACCATTTCAATAGGTTTCGGGTTATAGCGGGCAAGCAACTGCGCAATGCTGTCGCCAAGTCCGCCATTTAACTGATGTTCTTCGGCGGTAACTACACAATTGGTTTTGCTGACTGAACGTAGTACGGCTTCCTCATCCAATGGCTTGATTGTGTGTATGTTGATTACCTCCGCATTGATGCCATTTTCCTTAAGTATCTTATACGCTTCCAGAGATTTCCACACCAGATGTCCGGTAGCAAAAATGCTGACATCGCTGCCCGGTTGCAATGTGATGGCCTTCCCGATAACAAGGGTTTGATCGGCAGATGTAAAGTTTGCAACTTTGGGGCGCCCGAACCTCAGATAAACTGGTCCGTTGTGCTTGTAAGCTGCAATGGTGGCAGCCCTGGTCTGGTTAAAGTCGCAGGGGTTCATAACCACCATGTTCGGAAGCATTTTCATTAATCCAATGTCCTCAAGCATTTGATGGGTAGCGCCGTCTTCACCAAGCGATATTCCTGCATGCGAAGCGGCAATCTTAACATTTTTATTGCTGTAAGCAACTGACTGTCTTATCTGGTCGTATACCCTTCCGGTTGCAAAATTGGCAAAGGTTCCTGCAAAAGGTATTTTCCCCCCAATAGCCAGGCCGGCAGCCATTCCTATCATATTGGCTTCGGCTATTCCTGTCTGGAAGAAACGATCAGGATAGGTTTTTGCAAACACATCCAGTTTCAGCGACCCGGTAAGATCGGCACATAACGCAACAACATTTTGATCCAGCCGGCCCAGTTCATTCATGGCTTCCCCAAAACCTGAGCGTGTGTCTTTGCTGCCTGTATTCACATATTCATTCATAAGCCGTTGTTGTTTAAAAAATTCTGAGGTTAACTGTTTCGCCGGAAACAATTGTAAAATCTCGTTCTATTGTGAAGATTGAGCGATCGCTGAATTTCGACCGGTAAACAATCTTATAGCTTCCAGGCATTAAGATCAGCGATTCCTGTAACAGATTGTCCCTTAAATCATAGACCCAGGCCTGGTTCTTGTTTTTCATGACATACAAACTGCCATATCCGTGAATTGATTTGCTGATGACCACAATCCCCGGCAAAGGTATTTCTACGTTGGTTACTGCGTCCTGGTCAATCTCGATTCGCGGAATCTGCAAACGCGGCAAAGACAGGACTTCAAGGCTGTATAATCCGGTCAGATAGCGTTTGTTTTCTCCTACCATTTGAATATTAATGATTTCTGGTTGCTGATATTTCTTAACAATGATGGGGATGTTTCGGAGCAGGCGGTCATTCCCCCGAACGGTCAGATTGAGTGATCCCGTTGGCGCTGCCACCGCAATTGTATTATGCTTGTCAGGCAAAAGAACAACACTGTCAATTCTGACCGATGGTGTTGTGTGAACCAAAATGTCGTAGGTAATCATAGGCTCAACGTATAGCGTGTCGGGATTACCTGATCTGTTCAGGGTGTGGATGAAGTTATATTTAGGTAAGCTTGTAACCCGGTCATAAAAGGTCATATTCACGTTTGTGGTAGTAGGGTTTCCCCAGGTATCGAGGAGATTAACCTGCATGGTGGTGGTTTGCAGGGCCTGGGAAATAACTGCATTCAGTGCGGCGTTGAAGGCATGTTCGTTTGAGGCGTCAAAATACGCCCCAACACAATCAAAGTTTGCCCTGAAATCCAGGCCTATACCAATTACAAATGGCTTAAGCACAACACCTTTTCGCTGAAGGGCGGCAGAAACCTCACAGGGATCACCGGCGCATTCTTCAATTCCGTCGGTAATCAAAATAATTATATTCCGGCAATGGGCGCAATCAGGGAAATCATGCTCGGACTCAAGCAGAGAATAGGCTATGGGCGTTGTGCCCCTGGGCGTAATGTTGTTGATCCTGGTTTTTATCCTGTCAAAATTGTTGGGGGCGAAAGGGACTTCAAGCCGTGTGTCAGTACAATCCTGGGGCGGATAAGTGCGTTGATGGCCAAAAACCCTTAAAGCCACTTCAATGTTTCCAACATTTTTCAGGCTGTCGAGCAGGTTTGACATCATTTGCTGTGCAATATTCATCTTTGTATCGCTTTGCCAGCGCCCATACATACTTTGCGAGGCATCAAAAATGAACAAAATGCGTGTAAGGGGTGGTTTATCCTCTGGTAAAGTGCGCTGAGCAACCGAGTGTGTCAACATCGCCAGCAGAAAAAAAAGAAATAAAATACCTGACTTCTTCATCAATAATCTCCCAGAGTCTCTTCAAGTTGTGCGAGCGCATTTTCCAATTGGCCATCATCAGGCGCAACACCATGCCATTTGTGATGGTTCTCCATAAAATCAACGCCTTTACCCATAACTGTTTTCATCAGGATAACCTGAGGCTTTCCTTTTCCGCTCTGCTCTGTGGCAAGTTCAAGCAAATCCAGCAGTTCGCGAAGATCGTTGCCATTCACTTCATGAACAGCCCAGCCAAAGCTTTCCCACTTTTTATACAAGTCGCCCAATGATAGAACTTCATTTAGCGGCCCGTCAATTTGTTTTCCGTTGTAGTCAATTATAGCTATGAGATTGTCAACTTTATTGAAAGCCGCAAACATAGCGGCTTCCCACACCTGCCCCTCCTGGAGTTCGCCATCGCCAAGCAGGCAATAAACCAGGTGTTTATCGTGATTCAGTTTTTTACCCAGCGCACACCCTGTTGCAACCGAAAGACCCTGACCAAGCGAACCAGATGCAACCCTCACACCAGGCAGGTGTTCGGCTGTGGCCGGATGGCCCTGCAAACGAGAGTTGATTTTGCGAAATGTCTGCAGTTCGCTGATATCAAAATAACCGCTGCGGGCCAAAACGCTATACCATCCGGCAGATAAATGCCCGTTCGACAAAAAGAAAACGTCTTCGTGGCTGCCCTTCATGTTAAAACTGTGCGGATTGTGCCGGAGAATCTTAAAATACATGGCACTAAAAAATTCCGCACACCCCAAAGGGGCGCCAGGATGACCCGATTGCACAGCATGAACCATGCGCAACACATCCCTTCTAACCTGGGCTGCAATTAATTCCAATTCCTGAATTGATTTCATTTCAAACATGGGTTGAGTTTACATGAAAAGGCGATGCCGGGTTTCAAAATTAGATATTTTCTGCGGTTAGAAGCGGGACTTTCAAGTATTTTTTATGCTGAGCCGGAAAATGTCCTCAAAAACAAAGAACTTTGCAAGCCGGTTATATTAGTGATATTTATAAGTTTTACTGATCAGGATGTTAGGTTCTGGTCACAACGTTTTGCATTTCTATGATAAGAATGGTTTTGATCATTTTATGCCAGTTGCTTTCGGTTTTAGCATTTAGTCAGACGTATTACGACAGGGTTGGGTTTATTGATAATCCCGACTCTGAAAAAGCATGGGTTGATTCGGTTTACCGATCCCTAAGCCTTGAAGAGCGAATTGCCCAATTGATCATGATCCGCTCCTATTCCAATGTGGGGGAACGATATACAGACTCCATAGCATCGTTTGTGGCCAAATACAATGTAGGAGGAGTGATTTTTTTCAAAGGAACCCCAACATCTCAGGCGCTGATGACCAACCGGTATCAAAGCCGGGCCAAAACACCACTTTTCATTGCAATAGATGCCGAGTGGGGCCTGGGTATGCGGCTCGACAGCGCCATTTCCTTTCCCCATCAGCTTGCATTGGGTGCCATTGAAGACGATTTCTTAATTTACGAAAAAGGCCTGGAGGTGGGACGGCAATTGCTGCGTCTGGGTGTTCATATGAATTTTGCACCTGTTGTTGATGTGAACAACAATTCGCAAAATCCGGTGATCAACAGCCGTTCGTTTGGAGAAAACAACCTGTTTGTTGCCCATAAATCGCTGGCTTACATGAAGGGTATGCAGGACATGGGAATCATTGCTGTTGCAAAACATTTTCCGGGGCATGGCGATACCGATAAGGATTCACACTACACACTGCCCCTCATCAGAAAGCCATACAAGGAAATTGACAGCATCCACCTTTTCCCGTTCAGATATCTGATCAACAATGGCTTGATGGGTGTAATGACAGCACACCTTGCCATTCCCTCACTTGATCCTGACCCCAAGGCGATTTCAAGCCTTTCAACTCCAATTGTTGAGGGTTTGCTGAAAAATGATCTGGGTTTTGATGGTCTTGTGATTACCGATGGGCTTGAAATGAAAGCCATTGCCGATTATGTTCATCCCGATTCGGTAGAAATAAAGGCTTTGCTTGCCGGAAATGATATTCTGATCCTGCCGGTGAACACCCCTGGGGCCATCATGAACATTAAAAACGCTGTTGAAAAAGATATCATCCCTCTGGAACTGATTGAAGAGCGATGCCGCAAGATCCTAACCTATAAGTACCGTTCGGGTCTGGGCAATTTCAAGCCAATTTGCACCGCAACCCTGGTTGATGAAATAAACACTGCAGATGCGGAATTGCTTCGTCGCAGATTAATCGAAGCAACGCTGACGGTGCCCAAAAACACAAACGATTTGCTTCCCATTGTCATGCCCGATACCTTACGAATAGCCGCGGTTGAAGTCGGAAACTCCCAGAATACTGCATTTTCGGCCAGGCTTAGGCACTATTCTCCGCTTGATGTTTACACAATCGGTAAAAATGCGTCGCAAACACAATTCCAGAATTTGAAAAATGAGCTGCGGAAGTATAATCTCGTCTTTATCTGCGTTCGCAATACCAGTTTGTTTCCTCAGGGAAATTATGGTATAAGCGTTCAAACCAGAGATTTTGTGCAGCAAGTTTCCGGGCTTACAAATCTAGTGCTGGTGCTTGCCGGCAATCCTTACAGCCTTGCTTTTTTTGACCCGCTTGATGATGTAAAGGCGGTGATGGTGACCTATCATGACAATGACTTGTCCGTTGATCTGGCCGCACAGGCCATCTTCGGAGCCATACGAGTATCCGGCGAATTACCTGTTTCCTCGTCGGCCAGTATGAAAGCTGGCGATGGAATCAGGCTTGAGGGGCTTCAACGGCTGAAATATACTCTTCCCGAAGAAGCCGGGATATCTTCAGTATGGCTGAAAAAAGCCGATTCCATTGCGATGGCGGGAATTGAAAACAAAGCCTACCCCGGGTGTCGTATTCTGGTTGCAGTTGATGGTAAGGTGATCTATGATAGATCTTTTGGGTATCACACTTATGAAAACCAGCGGGCTGTAAAACCGGACGATCTTTATGATATCGCTTCGCTCACAAAAATAATGAGTGGCGTGCCGGCTACTATGTATCTCTACCAGCACGGAATTTTAGATATTGATTACAGGGTTTCTGATTATTTGCCTTCGCTTAAAAAAACAGACAAAAAAAACATCATCTTTCGCGATTTGCTGGCGCATCAGGCAAAACTCCAGGCCTGGATCCCTTTTTACCGGAATGCCATGGAAAACGGAAAGTTAAATCCGGCGGTTTTCAACAAAATACAAACCGGGGATTTTCAGATCGAGGTTGCAAAAGATTTATTCATGAACCAGAACCATATTTTTACGATTTATGATACCATTGCCAACTCCCGATTGTTAAAACGCCCGAGGTATCTTTACAGCGATCTGGGTTTTTACTGGCTTAAGCAGGTAATTGAAAATCTTTCAGAAATGCCACTTGCAGATTTTGTAACAATGCATTTCTACAAACCTCTGGGGCTTGGCTCAACAGTATATAATGCACACGCGCATTTCCCGGCAGCGAAAATTGTGCCTACTGAAAACGACACAGTTTTTCGCAAACAATTGCTGCATGGCTACGTGCATGATCCTGGTGCCGCCATGTTTGGAGGTGTTGGCGCACATGCCGGATTGTTCTCAACAGCCAACGACGTAGCGGTGATGATGCAGATGCTTATGAACTCGGGGCATTATGGCGGGCGACAGTATTTTTCGCCGCAGGTGGTTCAGGAATTTACAAAAACACAGTTCCCGCTTAACGACAACCGCAGAGGACTGGGGTTTGATAAGCCCCAGCTTAGCCGGGAGATTGACGGGCCAACAAACATGTCGGTATCTGATCGCAGTTTTGGTCATTCCGGTTTTACCGGAACTTATGCCTGGGCCGACCCGGAATACAACCTTGTTTATGTTTTTCTCTCAAACCGCGTGCATCCTTCAGCTTCAAACAACACCCTGAGCAGAATGAGCATCCGCACCAAAATTCATGATGTGTTTTATGAAGCGCTGAAAAAAAGAGAGGAATCAGGCCAATATTTTCAGCCTTAAGCGCTGAAACTGCTTCCAGGGTAACTGCTATTCTTTTTTCTTACCTTCATCTTCACCGGCATCCGGATTATTCATTCCTTCCTTGAAGTTGCGTATGCCCTTACCGAGGCCTTTCATCAACTCGGGAATTTTTCTGCCGCCGAAAATCAGCAAAACGATCAGCAATATAACGATGGCTTCCCACATACCGGGTATTCTCAGAATTATCAAGCCGTTCATATAATAATGTTTATTTTATGCACACAAAGATATTAAAAACAATGCTTCACCTGCCAAACAACAAAAAAATAGAATGAAGCGCTTTAAACAAACACAAGTAATGCAGTGATGCGGTGATACAGTGTTAATGCAGTAATGTATTAATGCTGTTCCCGAATCGCTGCGCTCAAAATGCAGTGATACTGTTTTTGTCGTTATTCCGGGTTGAATTATTGAATGGCAGCGCTGCGGGCAATCCAGTGTTCGGGGTTTTGCAAATCCTTCCCTTTCCATATCTCAAAATGCAGTTTTGTGCGGGCTTCTGCTGCATTGGTATGAATTTTTCCAAGGCTTTGTCGTAAAGCAATCTTATCGCCGCGTTTTACGTAAACCTCATCCAGGTTGGAATAAACAGTAAGAAATTCACCGTGCTTTAATATAACAACGTTATTCAGGCTGGGTATGGTGAGCACATTGCTTACCACGCCTTCAAAAACAGCCCTGGCTTCAGCGCCCTCATGTGTGATGATATCAATGCCATTATTGCGGGTTTTAATGCCCCGCAGTACCGGGTGCGGATGCTCGCCGAAGGTGGCGGCAATGACTCCCCTTTCTGATGGCCAGGGTAATTTTCCTTTGTTTGCAGCAAAATTATTTGAAATCAGTATTTCTTCGGGTGTCAGAGCAAAGCTTTCGGGTCTGGCTGTGCCGGCTTTTTTTGCTGCCTCGCGGGCCAATCTTATTTCTTCGGCTATAATATCTTCAATGGCCTTTTGTAAACGGTTCAAAGCACGTTCATTTTCCCGTAAAGTGGCCAATAGATCCTTTTCCCTCTGCGACAAACTTCGAACACTTTGATTTTGTTTTTCAAGCTCTGTTCCCAATTGGTCTTTTTCGCGTTCATGGGCAATTCTAAGGCTTAATTTTTCAGCTCTTTGTAATTCCAGTTCGGTTCGTTTTTGGGTGAGCCCGATCTTTGCCTGTTCAATTTTATCGGCCTGTGCACGGCGATAAGCGCTGTATTGCTGCAAGTACTTGATACGCTTATACGCCTGATTGAAATCTTCCGAGGAAAAAACGAACATAAGCCGGTGATGTGCGCTGCGATGCTTGTGTGCTGCAACGATCATTCTTGCATATTCGGCTTTGTAACGCTCAATCTCTTTCTCCAGAAAAACAATTGTATCGCCGGTTTGTGTTATCTGACGGTCAATGCTGGCAACGGTGGCATTGATATTTCTGATAAGTTCCTCACGTTGTTTGATCTGGCGGTTGAGCAAGGTCAACTGATTAAGCGATGTTTGCTTCACCTTTTGGGTTTCGGACAAAAGCTTGTTTGTATATTCTATTTCCTGCTCCAGTCTGATTTTATCGCGTTGCAAGCGTTCCTTTTCGTTTTGCTGTGCCCCTAAAAACGGGGAATGCAACAGCAAGAGCACTGCAAACAGCAAGCTTGCGGATGTGACGCTTGATTTTAAAATGCTCACTAATATTATGTTTTTACGCGCTTTCAATTATTTATCGGAGAATATTTTTCAGGTATTGTAAACGGAAATCCGGCTGTTTCGGGTGTATCTATCCTGCTAAAATTAATCACCAGGTCGAGCTTGTTTCCCCCTCCCCGAATGTTATACAACTGTCTGGATGCAAACAAAAACCCATTAACCTCAACAAACCGTTGGTATTCAACATCTATTCCGGCATCTTTGTCCTGCAAATCCCTTATCATGACCCGGGTGATACGGAATGTTTCGGGGTCGAGCCAGAGATGCTGGAATGGGATTGTTTCGATATGCTCATCTTCTTTCATCTGTTTTTTCAGGTTCCGGCGATGGCTGACAGATAGTTTGTACTCTTTATTGTCAATACCGCCCCTGAATTGAGAGTTGTCGTACAAAGTGAGGTCGTTTCCAAAAATAATTGCCTGTAACAAATCATAATTGAGAAGAGGATGGGTCAGGGAGGCAATGTGTTTCGACCCGGCAAGCAAATAATTGGATTCAAGCCTGTTCATCCATTTCACCGAATCGTTTGTAACAACCAGCCTTCCCATCTCTATTCCAAGTGCCGGGCTGAAGGTGAGCCAGATAATGCTGTCGCGTTTCACCCTGATTTGCCCGTTAAACGACATGCGGTCACGGTTTCGTGTAAGTTCAGCAGAAAACCTTGCGGTAAAGTATCCGGTCTTTATCTCATGTTCTTTCATTTGCTCAATCAGAAATTCCGTTCCATGTGTTTTCAGAGGCTCTTTAATGACCTTGCGGTACGACCTGCACGAAGTGATGGTAACCAGCAGTATCAAAATTAAGACAGGTATGATTGCGTGGCCGAATCTTAGGTGTTTCGTCATTGATTTCCTGTGTATGTGTTTTATTCGTAAAGAATACCGTCTTTCACTTTTCTTTCAAGAAACGCTGATGTTTCTCCTCCGGCCTCAAGAGCTTGTATCCAATACATGAGGGCTTCTTCTTTTTTACCAAGTTTGTAGAGCACGTCGCCCATATGTTCGAGCACAACCGCATCCTCCGATGCATTGTTATCAATGGATTTTTCAATCCACTTCCTGGCTTCTTCGTATCTGCCCAACTGGTACATGATCCAGCCGTAAGTGTCAAGATAATGTTTGTTGTCTGGTGAAATCTCAAGGGATTTGGCCGACATTTTTTCAGCATATTCAAGCCGCTCTTTCCGCAAGGCAAGATAATAGCTGTAATTGTTTAGTACGTAAGGGTTTTCGGGATCAAGCGCCAGCGCTTGCTCAAATGAAGAATCTGAAGCCTCGTGTTGCTTAAGTTTTGAGTAGCAATCGCCAAGATGCATGTAAAATTCCGAGAGCAGCTCATCATCGTCCACCACCATGTCTTTGCCTTTTTTTAAAACCAAAACAGCTTGTTCATAATTACTGTCCTGGTAATGTGCCAGTCCGGCAAAGAGATACGGCAATGGTTGTAACGGAAACAGTTCGATTACTATAAGTGCGTCTTCGAGCATTGCATCGTTATCCCGCAGAATTGCATTGAGCCTTAACAGGGTTTCCCACATAAAAAACCGGCTTTTGTCAATCTTCAGCAACTTTCTGAAAGCCTCCCTGGCTTCCTCGTATTTTTCATCCTGAATAAGCATGTCGGCTTTCATTGAATACGGCCGTGCGTCGTTGGGATGGGTTTCGATCAGGATCGCGGTAAGTTCATTTATCTGATCCTTGTATTCGCCGTAAATCTCTTCGTTTGAATAATATGCAAGCATTACCTGAAACTTGATTTCTATTTCCAGCCCCGGGTTCGCGAAGCCCTGCTTTAGCTCTTCAAAAGCATCTTCCCTTTTGCCGATCTTAAAATAATATTCGGCAAGGGTAATGTGAATGTAAGGGTTTTGCGGATCAAGTTCCCGGATCTTTTCAAGGTTCTCAATGGCTTTGGGGTAATTGTCGAGATCGAGGTAAAGCTCGGCCAGCAAAGCATAATAACGGCTTTCGCCCGGATACATGCCAATGAGCTTTTCCGTTTCCATGATTGCCTTTTCGGGCTGGTTGTTCATCAGGTAAAGCTTCTGTTTTTGTATGATGAGGTCTTCATCGGGGCCGCTGATCCTTTCAATCCTATCATAAACCGCTATGGCATCTGCAAAACGGTTTTCCTTCAGGTAAAGCATGGAAATCTCAAAAAGCAAAGCCAGATCGTTGGGATGGTTTAGAATTAGCTTTTCATACGTTTGAATGGCTTTGTTGTTTTGCCCTGTCTGTTCATACAACGAGGCCAGGAGCAATTGATACCATTTGTTGTCGCTATCAAGTGAGACGGCGTTTTCAGCCAATCTTAACGATTCCGTGATATTGCCCTGCATGCGATATATCCTGGACAATTCATACATAGATGGGTCGTGGCCCGGGTTCAGGTTCAGACATTGGCGAAACAGGTTTACTGCCTGTTGAAAATTCCCGAGCGATTTTTCCCTGTTTGCGTCAATAAACAGCGCTGTAACCCTTTCAGTTGTTCTGGTATCAACGTTTGCAGCCCTGGGTTCCTGTTTTGTTTCAACCGCGGTTTCTTTTTGTGTTTTGCAAGCCAGCGCGAAAAAAAGCGCTGAAAAGAGAATGATATATTGATATTTGTGCATTGCTGATGTTATTCCTTCTTTTTCAACTGTTGAACAAAATGTTATTATCTGTTTATCAGGCAAACGGAAATTTCTGCTGATTGTTGAACCTGTTGTGCTTTAAATTTGATGATTCGTTTATCTGGCGCCGGTATGCCCGAATCCGCCAGCTCCACGACCGGTTTCTTCAAGTTCGTGTACCTCTTCCCAGGTGATGGTTTCATGGCGGGCAATAATCATTTGTGCAATCCTTTCGCCATCACAAATTTCAACATCGGCGCCGGAAAGGTTAACCATGATCACTTTAATTTCGCCACGATAGTCGCTATCAATGGTTCCGGGAGTATTTAAAACCGATATGCCCTGTTTGATGGCCAGTCCGCTCCGGGGCCTCACCTGGGCCTCAAATCCTTGTGGAAGTTCAATAAACAATCCGGTGGGAATCAGAGCTCTTCCGAGGGGTTTCAGCACAACCGGTTCGTTCAGGAACGCCCGCAAATCCATTCCTGCTGAAAATGCGGTTGCGTATGCCGGAAGCTGATGATGGGAGTTGTTTACGATTCTTACTTTCATCTGTTTGTATGATTTGCGCCAAAATTAGTTAAATTCCGAAGAATGGAGTAGGGCTGTGATGCAGTGATACAGTGATACAGTGTTGATGTGTTGGATTCCGGTGGCTGAGTTGCTTGTCCCGAGAGGAACGATTCGGGATCGAAGCCTGTAGTAGTGGAGTGATGGAGTAGTGGAGTATTGGAGTGTTGGGGTGTTGGGGTAATGGAAAAAGTGCACACATGTAACTACGCCTAACTGCCTACTGCCACTGCCTACTGCCTACTGCCACTGCCTACTGCCACTGCCTACTGCCACTGCCTACTCAAGCCATCCTTGCCGCCCGCTTTTCGGTAAACAAAATCGCGATCAGGTATAGGGCGCCAAACAGGAAGTTAAAGAGCATTTTAACACCCTGACTGCCTGCATCAAATGTAAGGCTGATGTAATACAAGGCCACAGCAAGCAGAATATATGCTATAATTCTCAGCAGGTTGTAGGGAACCGGATAATAATGTCTTCCAGCCAGATAGGATACAATCATCATGCTTCCGTAACAGAAAAATGTAGCCCATGCCGCACCCAGATAACCGATACGTGGGATCAGGACAAAATTCAGGACCAGGGTAATGATCATGCCAAACACTGAAATCATGGCGCCGTACAAAGTTTTTCCGGTAAGCTTAAACCAGATGGAAAGATTATAAAAAACACCAAGAAAAAGGTTGGCCATCAGCAATATGGGTATTACAGCCGCACCCTGGCGAAATTCTTCTCCCACCATCAAAATAACATAGTCAATAAAAAGCATGATGATGAGGAATATAAATGCGCAAACTGCTACAAAATAGTTCATCACTTTTGCATACATCCGCCGGGAATCCTGGTTTTTCATCTGCTCAAAGAAGAACGGCTCTGCAGCATATTTATAGGTTTGAATGAAAAGCGTCATCAGAATGGAGATCTTGTAGCAGGCGCCGTAGATACCCAGTTGCGCCATCGGGTCTGATTCGGGAGGCAGCAAGTGTTTCAGAAGTATGCGGTCGAAGGTTTCGTTTACAATGCCGGCCAGGCCAAGGATCAGCAAGGGCCAGGCATAGGTAATCATCTGCTTCCAGAGGCCGGGTTCAAATTGCAGCCGGATCTTTCTTATTGCCGGTGTTAAAAGTAAAAAGCTGAGGGAACTGGCAACCAGGTTTGAAATAAAAATATATCCCACACCGATCTCCGGATGATAAATATAATCAACGAAGGTTCCCGGACCGTATACATCCAAAAGGTAGGGGCACAACAGAATAAAGAACAGGTTCAGGCCAATATTGGTAATAATATTCAGGCTTTTTATCAACGCAAATAGCGCAGCTTTGCCCTGCTGGCGAAGGCGGGCAAACGGAATGGCACACAAGGCATCAAAACCCAGGATAAAGGCAAACCAAACAATGTATTCGCGGTTGCCGGGGTATCCCATGGCGTTTGCTATGGGAGATGAAAACCCGATTACGATCACCAGGAAGATGAAAGTGCTGGAAACCAGCGACAAAAACGCAGTGCCGAAAACCGTTTTTCCGTTGTCGTTCATTTTGGAGAACCTGAAAAATGCCGTCTCCATTCCGTAGCCCAGCAAAACGTAAAGGAAGGCTACATAAGCATAGAATTCAGTGACCACACCATATTCGGCGGTATCGAACACCCTCGTGTAGAGCGGAACCAACAGGTAATTCAGCACCCTGCCTGCAATGGTGGGTAAGCCATAAATGGCGGTTTGGCCGGCAAGTTTTCTTAAAGGGTTCAAGGCTTCATGCTTTGATGGCGAACGGGCAAAGGTAGTGAAATTCGGGTTGGGTTTTCTGGTTTGAAGTTTGAGGTTAGTTAGCCCCTATTGGAACAGTGACCCCAAGAAATGGCAAGGCAAATAGCTTTTCACCAGTAACAATCGGAACAAAAAGCCCGAAATCCAATCCGACTCCATTGCCAATGATGCGCCTGCCTCCGCCCGATAGAAGAAAAATAGTTGTTTCGCCGGGGAAAAGATAGTTTTCGCTCAGGAAATATCCCCTTGGCCCGGTGCGCGACATAAAGCCGACATTAACAATTGGGTGCCTTGCCCAGCCGCTTCCAGTGAAACCCTAACCAAGTCCGAAATTTGTATTAATATCGCGACCGCCAAAAGTAGCACTGCCAAATGCAATACCAAAAACTTCACCCTCTCCCAATAAAGCGCCCAAAAAGGCCCCGGCTCCAATCTGAACCACATCGCTCGCAACGGGAATTGAAAATTTGGGTACGATCCATACCGGCGTTGCAGGTGCTCTGAATAGAAACAAGGGCACCAGTCCGGCGCTCACCGAAAAATAATCAGTAATGCCATAGCTTACCTGGTTATAAAGCACCCAAATGTTTTGATAATACATTTCACCTGCTTTCATGCCGTATCCGTTAGGCGCCCAGAAATATTTGGTTGACTGAGGATTGTCGGGCCAGTAAACCCCTCCAATCATTGTTTCGGAGCGTACGATATTCATTGAACGAATGTTTTGTTTTGAGATACGAACCTCGCCGAATTGTTCGGTGCTGATGACAACCTCTGTGTCGCTTTCTTCTAAAATATGCCCGACAAAAATATTGCCGTCAGCGGTTACAATTCTGTATCGTGCGGGGGCTTCTTCCTGAGAAAAAACGCTTGCTGAGCAAAAGAACAAAGCAAGCAGCAGGACAATGGCTTTGTTGCGGTTTTTCATGGGGTTTTTGCGTTGGTTAATATTGGATTTCTGCTGTGCACTGGCCATAAACTTTCTTTTTTTTACGCTTGCAACTCACTAAAATAGAATCGAGCTAATTCTTGCTGTGGCTCTCATTCTGGTGTAACCATTTATCAAATTGTAAAACCACTGATCCCTCCCGAAATTATAAACCTGTTAAACAGCAAAGAAATCTTGAACCGCCTAAACGTCCTGTTCAGCCGTACATTCAGGATTGGTGATGCAAACTGCCGGAAGAAACCCAACGATGATAATTGCCTCTTTGCTGGGAAAAGCCAGGTTGTGAGCTACTTCATTACCACAATTTTTCTCGATTCCTGCTGAGCAATCCTTGTTACATTGTCAGTGATTTCAACGACTGCGAAATAAACCCCGGCGGCAAGCTTACCAGTATCCCATTTGAAAGATTTTCCGGCGCCGGTTTCATACAGCATTTCCTCCCTAAAAACAACCCTGCCGGTCTGGTCGTTGATTACTACAACAATTTTTGATTTTGCTTCTGGTTTAATCACAATACTGATAAGGTCTTTGCCTGGATTTGGAAAAACCCTCACGTGGCTTTTTCGGTTTAAATTCTTTTCATTCATCCCCACATTGAACATCGTAAACAGTGTATCCATCCACACTTCGTAAGGTTCAATCAGGTAAGCAGGAGTTCCGACTTCGGCAAACGAAAAACGGATGATGTTTTGTGTAGGGATAAACTGGATGGTTTGCAGGGTTGTGTAGTGGCCGGCTGTTTTGAGTACGTTCCAGTTGCGGTTCACATCAAGCTGATTGGAAACCTGGAGCGAATCAGATATGCGTTTATAGCGGGAGCAAAATACCGCGGGTTTGAGTAATCTGAAATGGTTGGTAGCAACAAGGTTGTCGCCGAAGTATAAAGGATTATTGGCTTTTGTGCGGATACTATATCCAAAACTATTGTGGATTTCGAGCGACTCCGCAGCAGATTCCAACGAAGATGGGCCTGCTGAATTGATAATGTACGTGCTGGCAAGGTTGTGAGCTTTAACTGCATCGGTAATATCGCGGGGTGAGCAAACACCATCGCCATTATAATCAGCGGCTTCAAGCCCGTTACGCTGAGCAAGGTTGACAGGATAAAAGCCGGTTCCTATTGGATTGATAAAGAAGTTTCCCACATTTTGAAACGTAGCCACACCATGCTCATTAATTCCTGAAAGCGCTCCAATCAGTCCCATGAAGCCAAACGTGACAAAGGATTGCTTTTGAGGATCACCAGTCACCCAAATGATAATCAGTGGATTATTGATGATGTGGGGATGGTCGTCCCAGTCGAGGTAGCGGTTAATTACAGTTTCTCCCATCAGTTCCGGAGAATTAATGGTAGCTTCACCCCAGCTTGTCAAGGTAGAACAACCCGGAATGATGTAATTCGATTTACCAGGAAAAGACATATAATCTGGTACTGAATTGGCGATCAGGATATCCTTATAAGTAAGTGTGTCGTCGAGAACTAATGAGAACAAATCAATTCCGGCATATTCCATTCCATTGATCATCCCCTGGGTCATTTCGATATATTTATCGTCTACCACAAAATACTGATCGAAGATCAGCCTTGCCTCGTGATAACCCGCCACATTACCAAAAGTCACTGGGATCAAATAGTTTTCAAAAAAAGGTTTGATGCGATGGCCAAGAAGCCTGCCATAATTGAATCCATCCTGGTAATAATCTGAGCTTCCAAGCCAAAGCGCCATGTGGCCGTTTATCCGCAGTGTATCAGCCTCAACAAAGGGCTGTGCAAAAGCACCTGAAGTCAGATTCAGGATCATAAAAACCAGAACTAACTTTTTCATAATAAATGTTTTTTTCTCGCCTACTCTTTGATGGATTTTCGGCTTGCTCCCTTATTTGTCGCCCGCTATTTGGCTTTGGGTGATCAGCCCTTTGCGATCGGCCATTTCAGTTAACCAATCAATTTGGCAACATTGGTTGTTTGGGGTTGGTGTGAATGCAAATATAGTTATAAAAGGGGCGAAGTCAATGGATTGGTGCATGATTTTTCATGGGCGGCCTTTCAAAACTTAATTGATGGAATATATCATTGAAAAACTTTTTAAAACGGCATGAACCTGAAAACGACGCCAACTGTTACAGGAATTCGCTTTTTCATAGGCTATTCGTTATGAATATATTAATGACCCGGTTACCCGTGGTCAACGGCTTTGTCACAGTTTCAGGTTTATCGTTACGGTTACGGCTAACTTCTACAGTCTTTTCCCGCCTGTTTTGCCTATTTTGCCGGTTTTTTGTATCTTTCGCACCAAAAATATTGATTGCTTTCATATCTGCATTCTTGTAACCATAACACCCATTTTTTTGACCAGTCACATACTGCTGGCAAATGATACATACCCAAAATACATGAAAATAAACGGCTATCATGAAAAATAAATCCACAAAACCGGTATCACTGATCATCATTTTATCTTTGATCGTGCAAAGTGTATTTTCGCAGGATTACCTTATCACTTTCTCCGGCTCCGGGCAAAGCAATACAGTGGAAAGCGTGGAAGTGAAAAATATTACACAGCAAACCACTTTAACCTTAAACGGAACAGATACCCTGCTTCTGACAGATGTTGTTGGAACCGGGTATCTGCCTGCGCTGAACCACGGTATGGTTATTTATCCCAACCCGGCAAAGCATGCCAGCCGTTTGGAGTTTTACAATTCCAGCACCGGAAATACCAGCATTGAGGTTTATGATTTCAGTGGCAGGTTGCTTATACATAAATCTATTCAGCTTGATGCCGGAACTCATGCTTTTACAATCAACGGCTTGAATGCCGGAATATACATGGTAAAGGTAAACTCACCGGAGCAGGATTATAGCCAAAGATTGGTTTCAACATCAATTCAGCGTTTGGCTCCGGTACTGAAGTATGAAGGAATAACCCAAAGCCACCAACAAGCGCCTGATTTGAAAAGCATAAGCAATGTTGTTGCCATGCAATACAACGATGGAGAGCGCCTGGTAATTAAAGCTATTTCAGGCGATTACGCCCACACGAAATCATTGGTTCCTACCCAAAGTCAAAACATTGATTTTGAATTTATGGATTGTATTGATGGTGATGGAAACCAATATGGTGTGGTTACTATTGGGGAACAGGTGTGGATGGTTGAAAATCTTAAAACCACACACTACCGGAACGGAACGCCCATTGAATACCCTGGCGCCAACAACAGTGCATGGGAAAACAATACAACCGGCGCTTATGCCTGGTACGACAATGATATTACATGGAAGGATAGCTATGGAGCACTATATAACTGGTATGCTGTTAACAACACCAACGGCCTTTGCCCCACCGGCTGGCATGTGTCCAGCGATCCTGAGTGGACACAATTGGTTGATTACGTTGTGGCACAGGGGTATCCAAATCAATGGGACAATCCAAACGGCACTGGCAATGCCCTCAAATCCTGCAGGCAAGCAAATTCACCGCTGGGTGACAACTGTAATTCCTCAGAACACCCAGCATGGAATGAAAACATCATACATCACGGTTTTGATGTGTTCGGTTTCTCATGTATTCCGGGCGGTTTTCGTTATTATAAAGGTTTATTCGGCAATGTTGGCAACCTTGGTCTCTGGTGGTCTTCTACTGAGGTCACAGCAGAAAACGTCTGGATTCGTAACCTTAGCGTTGAAAGCGCAAGGCTTAATCGTGCTGAAAGCAATATGGTTGATGGTTTCAGTGTGCGTTGCGTAAAGGATTAAGGCTGTATGTTGGAACTGGTTATTGCCTCCGGTTAATCAAACTATGATTATTTATCCCAACCCGGCAAATCATGCCAGCCGTTTGGTGCATACGTCAGGCCTTGATGGCGACAATCGTAATTTGGTCCAGTGGTTTAAAGGGATGTGGTTTGTCGTGGCAACGATTTCAATGTTGTTGACAATATTGAAGCCCTCACAATAAGATGCCGTATTTTTAAAAAGAGAATTAACTTTACTGGGAATAAAAAGCATGAATAACCATCGAAGCTGGGTAACCTGAGTTTGTAACCTGGCGATAAGAAACAGCCTTAATCGCTATTATCTTCATAAACCGGCAGCATAATCCGGAAAGTGGTGCCGCTTTTTTCTTCCGACTGAAAACTGATGGTTCCGCCAATACCTGAAATAATATTTTTTACAATGGCCAGCCCCAGCCCCATGCCGCTGCTTTTGGTGGTAAAATAGGGCGAGAAAATCTTTTCCTGCTGCTCTGAACTTATTCCGGCTCCGTTATCATAAACCTGTACCTGCCAATGGTCTCCTGCCCGGCTGATCTCAATATCAATCCTGCCGTCGGGAGCATCTTCAATGGCCTGAACCGAATTCTTAATCAGATTGTTAAATACGCGGAGCATTTGCCGTTTATCGGCAAGTACATTGCAATGAATCTCATCATTCGGAACGTTCAGGTTGATGCTTATATTTTCAAGGTTTCCGTGCAGCGCTGCAGCCGAATGTACGATCTCGGCAAGATTAACTTTTTCATGGGTGGCAGCAGGCATGGTGGCAAAATCGGAGAAAGCCGACGCGATTTCAGAAAGTGTGTCAATCTGATGTGTCAGGGTTTCGGTAAAACGCTTCAAGCGTTCATCCCAGTCCGGAGCCTGATCGTTCCATGCTTTCTGCAGATACTGCACGCTCAGCTTCATGGGTGTAAGCGGGTTTTTGATTTCATGCGCTACCTGCTTTGCCATTTCCCTCCAGGCGCTTTCGCGTTCCGAACGGGCCAGCATTTCGGCGCTTTTAACCAGCTCATCGGTCATGCGGTTGTATTCATTGATCAGCTCGCTTATTTCATCGTTCCCTTTCCATTGAATCTTATGCGTTGATTCACTAAGCTTTACCTTTCTCAGGCTGGATTTCAGAAGCATCAACGGCCTGATCAGGTAATCGGATAACAACAGGGCCAGAAACAGTGCAATGGCCATTAAAACTACGTAAATGTTTGTGAAGGCAACCAGAAAATTGGAAACCTCCTGGCGCAATTCGCTCTGGCGTGCAAAATAAGGCAGGTTCACATAACCGATCAATTCGTTCCTGTCGTTTCTGAAAGGCAGATATGCCGACAGATAGCGGTAATTACCAATGGCTTCCTGATGAATAAATGACGACTTCAGGTTATGCGAAAGCTGACGGTAAGCTTCAGGGTGCATCCTGACAGAAATCAGGCCTTCCTCAAAAATCTGCGGGCGGCTTGATGCAAGCAACCATCCATTGGGATCGTAAAGATTAATGTCAGAAAAAAATACCAGGGAAAATTTGGTCAGTAATTCGTCCAGATAATCGCTCATTTCCGGGCTAAGGGCATCGCTTCCAGCCAGTTTGTGTTCGAGCTCAATAAGAACGGAATGATTCTTTTCACTCAGAATATTGAGGTTCTTATTATGATTCAGCCTGTTAATGTAAAACAATGACGATATCCCTATTACTAGAAACGAAACCAGTACGATTCCGAACATGGAATATTGAACCCGGTTCCTGAAGCTGACTTCTGAAACCGGTTTTCTGAAGGGAAAACTGACAATTAAACTGAACAAAAACACAAACAGGCCGAAAAAGATGAATAGATAGGAAAATGGCGCAAGTAAATCGGTAAAAACAGGTTTTGGTAAACTTACCACCAGCCGTGTGGAAGGACTGGCGTTGTATAATAAATGGTGGTAATGGTTGCGGTAAAAATATAAAAACAACTCTGGTCCGGCAGGCAAATCTATGTCTTTGATTGTATAAGGATATTTGCCGACGCTCCTTACCAGTTCACCTTTCACAAAAGTAGCGTAGGAGTAATGATAGATATCGCGGATATTGCCGGTGGTTTCGTCAATCAGCAATTCAGGATATCCGAGTCCTTTTGCTACAGCCCTGGAATTGATTTCGATATACACTTTAATGCTTTCTTCAAAACCAGGCAGTTTGCCTGAAAAATCGAACCGTGCCAGGTAGTTTATTCCCGGGAATATATAGAAAAGGTTTTCACAATCCGTTTCTTCGCCCAGGGTGTTGATATACCGTTCAAAATAGGATTCACAACCAACAATGTAATCACCGGGTCGTATATGCAATTCTTTTCCGGGATAACAAATGGTTACCTGAAGGTTAAAACGGGACCAGTAGCGGTCAAAAAAGTTTTCAATCAAATATTGTTCAAACTCCCGTTCCAGTTCTTCGTTCCAGTATGATTCGGCAAGAATACTTAATAAATAATCGTCCTGATATATTTTGTTTTCAATGTTTTTAAACCTGTATTCGGCAATTTTGTCGCGCTCGGAGGCTAGATGAATAGCCAGAAGTTTGCGAACATGGTTTTCTTTTTCGGTGTTTAAGGTCTGAAGGTAAAATGAGGTAATCAGTGAAAAACCAACTATAAAGATTATTGCATTTGCGAAAGAAAATGTATTTGTTTTTTTACCGGGCTGGAACATAAAACCCAGCACGAAAAAAAAGACAAAAAATATCATTAATGGCTCAAAATGCCCCCGTACAACGCTAACCAGGCCAGCAATGGTGGTCGTGCCAAGCAGCAGAAGAAAAAACTTTCCCCGTTCAGGAAAAAGCTCCCTCGCAGCCATGTATAAACGGGTACTAATCAGGAAAAATGCCAGAAGCATTGCGGCAATGGCAACAAATCCGAGAAAACTTTGTACGGTAAGCCCAAAAATGTTGCCCAGATTAAATGAAATCACCGAATCAAATACAATATGGCTGAAAATTATTTTAAATACATAGAAAAAAATGAAGATGTGAAAAATGAGGCTGAATCCGGTAAAGCTTTTCCACATACCGGACTTACCAGGCTTAAAGTCAAACCTGAATGATTTAAAAAAATACCATGAAAGCATAAGTAATATCACAGCATTTATGACCAGGTCGCCCAGCGAAGGAATCAGACCTGATATGGCAAGGTAAGAGGGCGCAAAAAGCCTTGTTTCGTAAAGGATTCCAGGAACATTAAAATAGAAAAGTACGGCCCTCAACAGGATCACATCGGCAACCAAAAAGGCAAAAATCCATTTCTTCCTGCTATAAATCACATTCAGCCCCCTGTAAATATGATATAAAGCATTGATTATTAACATAAATGCTGTTAAGTACAATGTGAATAACAGTAAGGTCAGCGATTGTTTTTGGACTGTTGTTTCAGAAAACTGAAGCGAAAAAAGAAATTCACCCTGTTTGTCATTTACATTATAGACGGAAGGTGTCAGGCTGATTTCAGTTTGATCAGGCAGACTGAAATGTGTGTTGAAATCATTTGTAATGTATTCATTTTCATAACCATAGCTGTTTTTAATCAATAGCAGGCCAACAAAGATCTGCTCATTGCTTCGAATGGCTCTTGGAAGATAATACCCGTTTTCAAGCCGAATTACCTGATTTTGTTCAAATACAGAATCATAAAAATATCCAACCGGGGTTGTATTACTTGACCAGTAGGCAAGCCTGTTGTTCTGAAAAACAAACAACGAAATTCCTTTTTCACAAAGAGCCGGGATAAGAACTGCTGTATACAAAGAATCCGGGTCAAGCTGCAAAAGTGATTTGAGCTGACCATCTATCAAGGCGACCTTGCTGCTAATTGTTTTTTCAACAAAAGCAGTTTCATTTTCCCGAAGGTTGTAATGAAGGGCAAAATATCCTATTAGCAATGCAACCAAAGAAATTATTGCAGCCAGATAGAGGCTTTGTATGGCTCTTTTATTGAAAATGATTCCAAACATCCACATATTTGTTTTATGATGCTGTTTACCAGACATTAACGGGCGGGTCAAAATCGGGCATTCTGGCGCGCTTTCAGGGCGCTGGCAATGCAAAGCGTTGTCAAGGCCCTTTCCTGTCTTAAAACGCCTGTAATCGCCTTAAATCTTCTTTAAGACGTAAACCCAGCTTGAGTAACCGAAAACACCTTTTCCCGCGAACCGGTTTGACCGCAAACCATTCAAAAACGCACTGAAATAATTCATTTTCCCGTTTGCATATTTCTCGCTTAATAAACTTATATAATAGGCGTCCAGTTTTAATGGCCTTATTTCGGCAATTCCGAATCCGGCTTTAGCTGACAGTTTTTCAACTGAGGCTTTGCTGAAATGGAAAAGATGGCGTGGTACGTCATATGCCGCCCAATACTTTCCATAATGATTTGCATCCCACGATTCATAATTAGGCAATGCGAGTACAAGAATTCCATTAGGTTTCAGGAGCCCGGAATAGTAGAAAAGTTTTTCCAGTGGGTCATGCAAATGCTCAAGAACGTGCCAAAGGCTGATGACGTTAAATACCCCATCCTTTTCCAAAACGGTATCGTTTACAGCAAGCTCCAGCCCATGGTTAATCTTTGCCAGTTCTCTCGCAAAACTGTTCGGCTCTATACCGGCTACATTCCATCCTTTTGCTTTGCAAAATGCCAGAAAGTCTCCCGTTCCGGCGCCAATATCAAGAATTTTACCAGTTTTTACATGTTTCTCAATCATTGCCAGTTTGCGCCCGAGAGCAATTTTGCGGGCGCGCCTGTAAAGAATATTCTTAAGGGAGCGCTGTTGGGAATTGTGCGAAGTATATTCCGAAGAGTTATAATATGATCCGATTGTTTCCGGGTTTGGACATGGAAGTGTACAAAGCAAACCGCAATTATCGCATTTTAATAACGTAAAAAGCTCATGACTCAGAAAATAATCTTCGGTTTGCAGAAATTCACTGAATGAATCTCCGTCGCAAGCCATGCAGGTATGTTGCCCAAAATTTTCCTTTTTCATGTTTATTTGTTTCACGTGAAACAGGGTTTTATCTTCCCAGATAGATGAGCAATACGGAAATGTCGGCAGGCGAAACACCGCTTATCCTGGATGCCTGGCCAATACTTCGGGGTTTAATCCTGTTCAGCTTATCTCTGGCTTCAAACGAAATGCTTTTTAGTTGATGATAGTCAAAATCCTCGCTAAGAGGAATATTCTCATGCCGTGACAACTTTTGTGCCAGTTCTTTTTCTCTTTCAAGGTAACCCTCGTACTTAACAAGGATTTCAGCTTGCTCAATTTCCTCCTCTATGTTTGTTCCCAGGCCCTGAATATAGCTGTTTAGAAACGGGATATGCTTAATCATTTCTGACAGGGAAACTTGTGGGCGTAACAGGATATTTACCAATTTTACCTTTTGCGTCACCGTTTGGGTCTCGCAAATTCTGAGAAGCGGATTTACCAGGTCGGGATCTACGCTTTCCTTCTTTAGAAAAGCAATTAATTTGTGTATTCTGTCTTCTTTTTCTTTTACCCGGCTCATCCTTTCTAAACCTGCCAGCCCAATATCATATGCCATGGGTGTAAGTCTTAAATCCGCATTATCCTGGCGGAGCAAAAGGCGATATTCTGCCCTGGAAGTGAACATGCGATAGGGTTCGTCAACGCCTTTTGTAATCAGATCGTCAATTAAAACACCTATGTAGGCATCAGAGCGCTTGAGAACAAATTCCCCTTTTTTGTTGATCTTTTGATGGGCGTTTATTCCTGCCATCAATCCCTGTGCGGCTGCTTCTTCATAACCGGTTGTGCCGTTTATCTGACCAGCGAAATAAAGGTTTTCAACCAATTTGGTTTCCAGCGTATATTTTAACTGAACAGGGGGAAAATAATCGTATTCTATAGCATAACCCGGCCGGAAAATCTTAACTTTCTCAAGACCCGGTATCTTTTTCAGGGCTTTATATTGGATATCTTCCGGCAAAGATGATGAAAAACCATTCAGGTAATATTCAATTGTATTCCAGCCTTCCGGCTCAACAAATAACTGATGCCGGTCGCGGCCAGCAAAACGATCGATTTTGTCTTCAATTGATGGGCAATATCGCGGCCCGATTCCTTCTATTCGTCCGGCATACATGGGCGAGAATTCAAAACCTGTTCGCAGAATATCATGAACCCCGGTATTTGTGTATGTGATGTAACAGCTTAATTGCTTTCCGAGCCTGGGTCCGTTCAGATAGGAGAATCGCCCCGGATTTTCATCCCCTTTCTGTTCCTCCATTTTAGAAAAATCCAACGTTCGGCCATCAATACGGGCTGGTGTGCCTGTCTTCATCCGGTTTGCCTCAAATCCAAGCTTTATAAGCTCCTCAGTGATTCCTTTTGATGCACCCTCCCCTATCCGGCCGCCACCGAAACTCTTTGTTCCGATATGGATTCTGCCGTTTAAAAATGTACCATTGGTAAGAATCACAGATTTCGATTTGATGCTCAGCCCCATCCCTGTTTTAACACCTGCAATCCGATTCTTTTCTACCATCAGGCCTGTAACCATATCCTGCCAGAAGTCAAGACCGTGAATATTCTCAAGAATTAATCTCCACTCTTCAGAAAATCTCATTCTGTCATTTTGTGCCCTCGGGCTCCACAATGCCGGACCTTTGGATTTGTTCAGCATCCTGAACTGTATCATAGTTTTATCCGTCACCAATCCGGAATATCCCCCAAGGGCGTCAATTTCCCGTACAATCTGGCCTTTTGCGATACCACCCATAGCCGGATTACAGGACATTTGCGCAATCCCCATCATATTCATGGTGATCAGCAACACCTTTGAGCCAAGGTTGGCTGCAGCCGCTGCTGCTTCTGAACCAGCATGCCCCCCTCCTACAACAATTACATCGTATTCTTCAAACATATTTGTTCCACGTGAAACACCATCAGGAATAATGCAAAAATAGAGTCTTTGTCACAACCTCGATAGTTAAATCCTATAACCAATTAATCCTGTTAAGATATTCCAGTTCCTTTTTTCTCATTAAAAGTATTTCCGTATCCGTCTCGTCATTGTAGCCAACAAGATGAAGAATTCCATGAACAACTACCCTGAGTAATTCTTCGTCTTCTTCAACATTAAAATAGTGTGCGTTTTCTTTAACCCTATCAGTACTGATAAAAATATCGCCCGAAATGATAGTGCTTTCTTCAGAATAGTTGAATGTTAATACATCCGTATAGTAGTTGTGGTTTAATTGCTGTTTGTTAAGTTCCAACAAATAGTCATCCGAACAAAATATGATGTCTATTTGTCCGGGCTTTCTCAGTTCAGCCGAAATGACATCTTTCAACCATTTCCTGATTTCTTGTCGGTTCTTAAGCTTAAAACCATTTTTAATTATATGGAAGCTGATCATAAATTATTGTACCTGAATAAAATAGTCATTTATCTTTGAGCGATAAAACGAATTAACCCTTGGTGGAACTGTTCTAAGCATTTCCCTTTCAAGCAATTTCTTTCTGTAAAATTCCATAACCGAATCCGGATTGCTGATTTCGTAATTATCGGCGCTTCTGGATTCACGGCGTTCTTCTATCTCACGTTCCAACTCAGCCCTCTCCGATTCAAGCAACCGGCTGAGGATGCGTTCCTGTCTCAAGAGGGTTTCATTGGTCATTCGTTTATGAACAAGGTCTTTTTCGGTTTGTTCCATTTCCTCAATCGCTCTTAAAGCATTGGCATCAGTTTTTCCGGTTTCTGATCTCAATTCTTCAAGATACTGCTGCATTTGTCTTCTCAGGGCTTCCTGTTGCGCCGCCATTCTGGCAAACTGCTCGCTCATTGATTGCCCTCCAGGTTGAGCTTCACCATTATTGTCGGGTTTCCCCATGGACTGTTTCATCTGTTGCATTTGCTGATTGAGTTGTTGTTGCAAATCTTTCATGCTTTTTACATTAGGCCTGCTCTTTCCCAAACCGGGAGCCGGACAACTTTCTCCATCCATTGAGCTGCTCATCATTTCGCTCATCATTTGATCCAGAGCTTCACTGAGCATTAGCGCAAGATTGTTTACGGAGGTCATCACGTACTGCTGGCGTGTTGTTGCAGTTCTTATATTCCTCTCTTCCAATGTTTTAAGAGCCTCTTCAACATTAGTATTAATCAACGATATTTCTTTCAAAACAAATGATTGGATTGCCAATTGCCTTTTTGCTAATGCCGTAAGTGAATCTTCAACTTGTTTCAAGCTGATAACCAGTCTTTTCTGCTCACTTAAAAGTTGATTGAAGTTCGGGTCAATTCTGTTTGTCGAGGCTGTTCTATCAATCAGGTCTTCCTGATCGAACGAAATATCTAAAAGGTCTTCCAGGAGTTTTCTCAGCATTCTTATGTCTTCTCCAAGCTGTTGATTTTGCATTTCAGCCATCATGCTCATCAGGTTTTCGCTCATTTCATTTAATCCTTTTGTAGCATCGCGCTGATGAGGGATAGATCCTGGTTTTTGGTCTTTATTAAGTTTATCGAGGCTATTTTCCATAGCGTCTTTAATCTCATCTTCCAGCTTCTGTGTATCAATCATATCATATTTCCATTCCAGTTCGTCATTTTTCTCTTTGATTGATTCCAGCTCGTCCGAAATATTCCTGAATTCCTCCAATATTTCTTCCTGTTTCTTGGATAAATCATCAACATTGGAATTCCCCTCTGCGGTTTCCTCAGTTAGCTTGTTTTGTTCTTCCGCAAGTTTTTCAAGTTTGGCAATCGCATCGGTTAACATCTTTTCCACCTGCAGCTTCTTGAAAAGCTCAAGATTGCGATCAAGGTTCTGAAGAAGCTCTTCATTGCTCATTTGCATTTTGTTGAGCATTTCCTGCATCTTGCTCCTGTCCATTTCATCTACAAGTTTTTGTAGCTCTTCGAAGAGTTTCCTCATCTCGTCGGTCATCAACTCATCAAACAATTTTTGCAGTTCCTGCTGTTTTCTAATGATGTCCTCACTAATAGGCCTGATTTCCTCCTGCAACCTGTTGATGTCTTCGTGCTGCTCTTTAAAGTTGTCAATCCTGGTTTGCAACTGCATTTGCCTTTCAAGCATTTCCTGAAGTTTGTTGGTGTCTTCCCAGCTTATGCTCTCTTTCTGCAGTATGGATCTCTGAAGCTGTTCAATCTCGCGCGATAAGTCAAAAAGCGCCTTTTGAATGAAACTCATTCCAGATGTAAGATCCTCTTGTTTCTCAGCAATTTGTTTTTCCCTCTCTCTCACTCCGGGCATTTCAACCGTTCCGGCGCCGCTTCTTGTAGATTTACTCCCGTTTACTGCGTCGTTGTCCCAAACCTCAAACCAATACTCAATTTTGTCACCAGGCTGAATCTGCATATCATTAAAATCAATGCTGTAGAAAAACGATTGGTTTCTCACATTTCTATCAATCGGGATTGGTTTTGTTTTATCCTCTACGATTATTGCCGGTGATGCAATATTTGATCTTTTATAATGAAATTCCAGTTTATTGAAACCGTAATCATCACGTATCTGGCCGGTAAAGTAGGCCTTCCTGAAATCGGTTGAATCAATTATAGTTTTCAGCTGAATTTCCGGAAACCTGTCTGGAACCACTGTCACCCGATGTATGAGTGAATCTTCCGTCGTGGAATGCATGTTTACCGGTTTAACAGAATAGCCAAATGTTTCCTTCGCTGTTACTGATCCTGTAAAATAGTTTTCTTTTGAGTTCTTTCTTAACGCGATAAGATCATCTCCAACCCTTAGTAAAACCGAATCCGCGTGTTCGGTATTAAAACGCCATGCAATATTCGTGCCTTCAGGAACTGAAAAATCACCAGTGTTAATGAGTTCTTCTCCGGGTCTTCGAATATAATCCGGATACTCTAAAACAATGCTATAGGCAATAATCCTGGGTCGGGGGTATACTTTAATTCTATAGATTTCGCTTTGAATACCTGCGCCTTGCAATCTGAACTCCAAATCATTTTGCAGGTTTCTGAACCTGTAGACAAATTTGTTGCCTTCAGCTTTTACAGCCCTCGAAGCTTTTCTGTCGTATTCAACAAAAACCTCAGATGGCAACCCGTTTCCTTCGACCGTAATACTTAAATTAAGATCTGATCCGCTAAGCACATTCAATTCATCAGTGTCTATTACGAACCGAAATGGTGCCGGGCGTACGTATTCAATGTTGAAATTGGCCAGCCGTATTGAGGGTTCTTTAATCAATCCGGGACTTGCAAATAAAAGTACCAGTAAAATAATAACCGGAACAACAGCATAAGGTGTGCGTCGCAGGTTTTGCCTCTTATCAATCGCTTTGGCAAATGGCAGGTTTTTGATCTTTGACGTTTTCTGTTCAATAGCAGCTTCAATCAGATCAATTTCCTTATTGTCTGCTGAAATCTGTTCTCCGAGTTGAAGGGTGTTCAGCAGTTTGTCGCTTATTTCCGGGAAATGAACACTTATAATCCCAGCCGCCTGTTGATATGAAATCCTTTTCCCGATTTTAAACAACTTAAAAAGCGGATTGAATATATATATATAAACGATAGCTGCCGCACCGCCGATATAGCCAAAAAACAAGGCGGTTCTGGTATGTTTTCCAAAATAGCTGAAATATTCCAAAAAACTGATTGCCAAAAAGAAAACCAGCAGCAATGCTACAGAATAAATGACGCCGCGCACCACCAGGTTCCGGTAATACAATTTAATAAAGGCATCTATTTTAAATATAAGTTCTTCGAATGATCTGCTCTTATACATTTCAGTTGAGTTCTGTCTTTATCATTAACGATTGAAACACTGCCTTAGTTTACCGGCAGGGTTTGATCATGATCAGGACATCTGATTGTGTTTAGTTTTCCCTGATTTCTATGCCTGTCCAGTCTTTGGGCAAGCCTTTTTCCATTGTCTCCCCGCACCGGTTCATATAAAGCAAAGCAACCTTATCGCCGGGGTTTTCTTTCTGAATTAATGTAAACAATTCCAATGCCTCCTCAAAGCGCTGGTTGCGGTAATGGTCAACAGCCTTACCAAAATCTACTCTTGACTCCCACTTTTTCTTTCTTACTTCATCGTCTTCGCCATTCAGTACTTCAAAAATATATACTGATTCCCGCTTACCCTTTACCCGGGCAATATCAAGGAATCTGTATTGGTATTTTACCGGGTTTCGCATTTTAATCAAAGCATCTTCGCTTATGATAACCGAGGCGCCATATACCTTTGTCAGGCCTTCAAGCCGGGAGGCAAGGTTAACCGAATCGCTGATAACCGTTCCTTCCATTCGACCCTCGCTTCCGATAATTCCTAACATTAGGTTGCCGGAGTGGATACCTGTTCCAATGCTGATTTCTTTCTTTTTCAGAAGCCGGCGCTCATCATTGAATTTTCTAAGCTGAACCCGCATTTCGATAGCCGCCTCCACAGCATCATCAACACTTTCGCCAAACAAAGCCATTATTGAGTCACCGATGTATTTGTCAATAAACCCATTGTTTTTCCTGATTACCGGTTCCATAATGCCGAGATAGTGGTTTATGAAATCAAAATTTTCTTTTGGCGTCATTTCTTCAGATAATTCCGTAAAAGACCGTATATCGGAAAAAAGAATTGTCATTTCCTTCTGTATCTGATCGCCAAGCTTGATATCGGTAAAACTATCTTTACCCAGAAAATGCAGAAATTGCCTGGGCACAAATCTCAAATAGGCTTCGTTCATGCCAGAAATTTTTTCAATGTAATCCATCAGGCGTTTTGTCATGATGTTATAGCCTTCGCTTAACTCACCGATCTCATCATTGGTTCTTACAACGGTAAAATTATCAACATGTCCTTCGCCGGTCCATCTCATATTGTAAAGCAATTCCCTTACTGGGCTTAGTATGCCAGCTGTAGTCCAACGAACAAAAAACATTATATATACCAATGCCACAACAATTCCCATAGAAATTCCGGCAAACATTAAAAGGTTGTCAATGGCGTTTATATACCACATTCCTTCAATGGTTTCTGCTCCGGGTTCAAACATGGAATGATAGGCTCCCAGAAGAATCCTCTTATTTTCGTCGCTAACCGATTCCAGGCTTTTAATAGGAGTAAGTGCAAGTACAATATACAGCAAAACGATCAACAATGGAAGCAGGGTCGTCATCCCGCTTGAAATCCATAAGCGGTTGCTGATCCGGCCCCGGCGCAGAAAATTCATCCGGCTGTATAATTCCTTTTCTTCAAAAACGTGTTCGAGGTAAACGATATGAACCCGGTGTTTTTGCCAGAAATATACAAAAAGAACGATGAGCAGATAGGCAACAAGCGATACATAAAAGAACTGTAGAAACAAATCGCGGGTAATGGCATCTTCAAAGCCCCGGCCGCTTCTTAAAGCATAATACATGTATCCATGAAGGATAATGTACCCTACCAGCAATATTCCAGCATTTATATAGGGAGTAAACAGTAAAATTTTCTTACAGTAATTGCGTAGTTTCAGTGAAACCGGCTTTCTCTTACGTCGGCGGTTGAAATAACGTTTCAGGGGGGCATTAATAATCAATCCGGCTATAAGGGTAAACAAAATCACGACCCTGAATATGATGGAAGAAGTTGTCTCAAAAGCGGAAGATTCATTGCTGATTTCAACATTTATAATCCGGTTTTCCTCTCTGCTAAGTAAAATTTTCAGTGAGTCCCGTTCTTTTCTGAGATTCGCCGACTGTTGATCATCAAACTGCAGAGGCATTGATTTTAATTCATCTATCGCTTTTTCAAGCTCTATCAGCCTTTGTGTATTATTCACAGCAATGGTGTCATATTCCTTTGTTATTCTCTTCATCACGGAGTCGCGCGCTTCCAGTAAGCTTGGCGCCATTTTGAAGGCCATTACAACAAGTACAGGCATAATCAGCATGAAATAAATCAGGATTGAGAAAAGGTAAATTCGCAATACATGATACCGTGGAATTCCTCTGTTTCGCATATATATAGGTTTGAAATCAACTGTCAAAGTTATAAAACATAGGGCAAAGAATGAAGATTCATAAATAAATATCTGCTTTTCAATTTTTTATATTCGTACGAACATTTAATACTTTCTGCCTCACTCCTCTCTTCTTCCTATATTTGCAAAAGAAATCAAATATTTATGAATACGAATCAGATTCGGGTGAGATTTGCACCCAGCCCAACCGGGCCGCTTCATATGGGAGGCGTGAGAACAGCCCTGTATAATTATCTTTTTGCCCGGAAGCATAAAGGCAAAATGATCCTCAGAATTGAAGACACTGATCAGGCGCGCTTTGTTGAGGGCGCTGAGGCATACATCATCGAATCACTTTCCTGGTGCGGAATAGAATTTGATGAAGGTGTGCATGTTGGCGGCCCATACGCTCCTTACCGGCAAAGCGAGCGCAAAGAAATATACAGGCAATTCGTGATGAAGCTAATAGATTCCGGTCATGCCTACTATGCTTTTGATGCCCCCCAAGAGCTCGATGCCATGCGAAAGCGTGCCGAGGAAGAAAAAGCTCCACCGTTTCAGTATGATGTAAAAACCCGCAATTATCTCAGGAATTCTATTGCATTGCACGAAACAGAAGTTAAAAAATTACTGTCTGAGCAAACTCCATATGTGATTCGCGCAAAAATTCCCGAAAATGAGACCATTGTTTTTCATGATCTGATCCGGGGAAAGGTAGATTTCGAGAGTAACCTGCTCGATGATAAGGTATTATTTAAGTCAGACGGAATGCCAACCTATCATCTGGCAAATGTTGTGGACGACTATCTAATGAAAATTACCCATGTCATCCGTGGGGAAGAGTGGTTGCCTTCGGCGCCGCTACATGTGCTGCTTTATCGTTTCTTTGGCTGGGAAAATGTAATGCCTGAATTTGCTCATTTGCCATTGCTGTTGAAACCCGATGGTAAAGGAAAGCTCAGCAAGCGTGATGGCGACCGGCTTGGTTTTCCGGTATTTCCGCTGCAATGGAAAGATCCCGAAAGCGATGAAATTTCTTCCGGTTATCGTGAATCTGGCTATTTGCCCAACGCATTTATTAACATTCTGGCTATGCTTGGCTGGAACCCGGGAACCGAACAGGAAATATTTTCAATGCAGGAGTTGATTGAATCCTTCTCTTTAGACCGTGTGAGTAAGTCGGGCGCAAAATTTGATGCAGATAAAGCGAAATGGTATAATCACCGGTTTATTCAATCCACATCTGATTCTGAGCTGGCAAAGATTATCCTTCCCTATCTTGAAAACCAGGGCATTAGTGTAGAAGCAGCCAAACTTGAGCAATTCATACCTCTGGTAAAAGAGCGTGCGAACCTGTTGCCGGACCTTTGGAATCAAATGTCTTTTCTTTTTCTCAGACCAGATTGTTACGATGAGCAGATTTTAAAAAAACGCTGGAAACCCGACACCTCCACCACTCTGCTTGAAATCGCCGGGCTTATTGAAAAAAGTGGCAATGCAACAGCAGAGGAATTATCAATATTATTAAAAGGCTATGTTGAAGAAAAAAAGTTGAATACAGGCGGAATAATGCTGCCGTTGCGCATCGCCCTGGTTGGTTCAGCCAGTGGCCCCGATTTATTTCTAATTATGGAAAAGCTTGGTGTGGCCGAGGTTGTGGAAAGAATCAGGTTGCTGGCTAATTATTCGGATCAAAATTCATAGCATAAGGCTTGCCTTCACAATGAATACATAGAAAATCCGGCGCGACTTGTATCACGAAAGAGGTAAACAAATTTAAAATCTTAGAATATTCCGGTTAGTATATATCAGAACCCAAACACATTAGCACTGTCATAGTGCATCACGAAATCACAATAAACAAATGAATAAAAAAAAGAAATCACGCAAGAGCGCCGGTACTCCTAAAAGCAGCTTTGTACAAAGCGTGCTGGAAGTTTTCATCGCCAACCCTTATCGTGCACTTAATTTCCGCCAGGTTTCGGCGCATCTCGGCGTAAGCGATAAAGCCAGTAAAGAACTGGTTAAGAACATCCTTGATGATTTGTGCAAGAAAGACACTATCGTTGAGCTGAACCGTGGAAAATTCCAGCTTAACCAGGAAAAAATGCTGGATCTGATACCGAAAAACTTTGTAACTGGATTGGTTGATATGAAACAAACCGGTAAGGCATACATCGTTACACCTGATCTGGATGAAGATGTCTTTATTGCCTACAATAATACCGGGCGCGCACTGCACGGCGACAAAGTAAAAGTCCACCTTTTCCCGAAACGCAAAGGACGCAAGATTGAAGGACAGATCGTTGAAATTCTTTCCAGAGCCAGGACAAACTTCGTAGGAACCATCAGCCTGAGCGGAAAAGTGGGCTTCCTTGTTCCTGATGACATCACAATCCCAATGGATATAATGATTCTTCAGGAAAACCTGAAAAACGCAAAAAACGGTGAAAAAGCTGTGGTTAAAATGACCGATTGGCCTGAACATGCCAAAAATCCTCTCGGCGAAGTGATTGAAGTGCTGGGTAAGCCCGGGGATAATGAAGTGGAAATGAAATCTATTCTGGTGAACCACAACTTCCCGCTATCCTTCCCAAAGGCCGCTGAAAAAGAAGCTTCGCATATTAAAGAAACAATCAGCCAGGAAGAAATAAATAGCCGCAGGGATTTTAGAGAAGTATTCACCATCACCATAGATCCTGAAGACGCCAAGGATTTTGATGATGCCATCTCGCTTCGCAAAGAAAAAGAAGGCGTGTGGGAAGTAGGTGTGCATATTGCTGACGTGTCGCATTATGTAAAGCCCGGTTCAGCCATTGATAATGAGGGATTTGACCGTGGTACTTCCATTTATCTGGTTGACCGTGTGATCCCTATGCTTCCTGAAAAACTTTCAAATATGGTTTGTTCATTGCGGCCAAATGAAGACAAGCTCTGTTTTTCAGCGGTTTTTATGATGAACGATGAGGCAGAAGTGCTGGAAGAATGGTTCGGAAAAACCATCATCAACTCAAATCGTCGTTATAATTATGAAGAGGTGCAGGCCATGATTGAGGGAGGAAACGGCGATTACAAAGACAAATTATTACTTCTCAACGACATGGCACAAAAGCTGCGAACCGAACGATTTAAGGGCGGAGCCATTAATTTCCATTCCGTTGAGGTAAAATTTAAGCTTGACGAAAAAGGAAAACCAATAAGCACCTATATCAAAGAAAACAAAGAAGCCAATTGGCTGATCGAAGAATTTATGCTGCTTGCAAACCGCAGGGTGGCCGAATTTATTGGAAAGAAAAAGGGGAACCGGAAACCCAAAACCTTCGTTTACCGCGTGCATGATGTTCCGAACCCTGAAAAACTAAACCGTTTTACTGAATTTCTCGGAAAGCTGGGCTACAGTATGAAAACCGGTTCAAGAAAAAGTATGGCACATTCCTTTAACCGATTGTTTGAGCAAATAGCGGGCAAAGGCGAAGAAACCATGATAGAAACCATTGCCATCAGAACCATGGCCAAAGCCGAATATTCAACACAAAATATCGGGCACTACGGCCTTGATTTCAAATATTACACACACTTCACCTCCCCTATCCGCCGCTATCCTGATTTAATGGTTCACCGTTTGCTGGAACGTTATCTGGAAGGCAAGCCATCCGTTAATGAAGACGAATACGAACCAAAATGTCAGCATTCCTCGGAAATGGAGAAAAAGGCAGAACAAGCCGAACGTGACTCGGTAAAATACAAACAAGCTGAATTTATGATGGACAAAATCGGGCAGGAGTTTTACGGCCTGGTTTCGGGCGTAAGCAAATGGGGTATTTTTGTGGAAATTGAGGGCAACAAATGCGAGGGCATGGTTTCGTTGAAGTACATGAACGACGACTTCTATTACCTCGATGAAGACAACTACCGCGTGGTTGGCCAGCGCTACGGGCAGGAATACAAGCTCGGAGATCGGGTTAAAATCCGCGTTCGCAAAGTAGATTTGCAGAAGAAGCAGATGGATTTTGTGCTGGTGTGATAGCAACTTGTCTACAAGTTTTGAAAATGAATAAATAATGATTTTTGTTTCAATTTACTGGCTAATTTTAACTTTTATCAACTTAAGATAATGAGCATGTACAATAAATTAATTTTTTTAGGATATTTTTTATTTGTTCTTCTTGTAGCGAATAATATGGCATGCAAAAAGGCCGATCCTCATTATTTACCTGTTTTGGTTACTGTTGAAATAACACAAATAACGTCAACCACTGCGGTCAGTGGAGGTTTTATTACAGAGCATGGAAGTTCAAAAGTTAAAAGCCGCGGGGTTTGTTGGAGCGTAAAACCAAATCCAACAATTGAAGATAGTAAAACAATAGATTTTCTAGGTATAGGTGACTTTTTAAGCAATATGAGCGGCCTTTTGCCGCGATTTACCTATTATGTTAGAGCTTATGCAACAAATGAAAGCGGAACTGCTTATGGTAATGAACTAGTTATTAAGACTAAAGACCCTGATGTTAATATTACATCATGTCCTGATACACCTATTGTTGAGGATATAGATGGAAATATATATACGACAGTACAAATTGGAGAACAATGTTGGATGGTGCAAAATCTGAAGACATCAAAATATAATGATGGTACACCGATTTTGAATGCTAGTGGTTATCATGATTGGATTTCTTTAACTGAACCAGCTTTTTGTTGGTATGAAGCGAGTATAAATTATTTTAATACGTATGGAGCATTATATAACTGGTATGCTGTTGAACAAGGTAAGCTTTGCCCAGAAGGCTGGTTTGTTCCAACCAATGAAGATTTTTACATTTTAACAAACTTCATTAAAAGTCAACAGGAATATCAGTGTGATGAAAATCCTCATTGGATTGCAAAATCCTTGGCAAGCAGAGAATATTGGGAGGTATCAACTTATCAGTGTTCGGTAGGAGCCGACTTATCTAATAATAATTCTACAGGCTTTTCTGGTCTGCCAAGTGGTACTCGGTGCCCAATTAGTGGAATTTCTTTTAGCATTGGCTATTATGGTTTTTGGTGGAGTTCATCTATACATTCTTTGAATAAAGCCTCAAGTTTTGGGCTACATTACAAACTTTCCTATTTTGGAGGTGGTTCATTAGATAAAGGAGAAGGTCTTAGCGTTCGTTGTTTAAAAAAATAATTCTGTATAAGGGAGATTTTCGATGCTCAAGGCTCTTGAAAGGCTCTTCCTCTGTAAAAGAATAAACATATCATAATAGTTTTTAAAAATGTTTAACTATATTTAAACATCAGCGCCATCACCAAGGCAGAGAACAGGCTCTGTAACAGAATCTCTTAGGCCAATTAAATTCTTAAGCATACCAAACAGAATGATACCTTGGGAAAAAATGAAACGCGAAGTATGCAGTTTAGTAATATCCATGATTATCTACCCGATCGAATCATCAGCGTTCTATTAAATCAGGTTTACCAGATAATAAAACACCACAGCCATCAGCAAGGCAGGCAAAAGATTCAGCACCTGAATCTTTTTAATCTCAAGAATATTGATGCCCATTCCAAGCAGGATTATACCGCCTGCCGCTGTGATTTCCATGATCAATGGTTCGGAAAGTACATTTTGCAGAGAGCCGGCAAACAGGGTTATTCCTCCCTGATAAATGAGCAGCGGTATCACCGAAAACATCACCCCTATTCCCATGGCCGCAGAAAGCGCGATGGATGAAAAGCCATCCATTACCGATTTGGCCATCAGTAAATCAGGGTTTTGGTTCATTCCTTCCTCCAAAGCTCCCAGGACGGTAAGGCTTCCCATACAAAACAATAGGAAAGACGTTACCATGCCTTCTGTAAATCTTTTGTTAGTAATCTTCAGTGAGCTTTTGAGCTTCTCCCCCGCCCTGTTCATTCGATCATCCAGATTAAGCATCTGTCCTAAAATTGCCCCGGATACAACCGACAAGATCAGGATAACCCAATTTTGTGACCGCAAAGCCATAGCCAATCCAAAAAAAATGGTTACCAGGCCAATGCCCTGAAAAACTATAGATGCGATTTTTTGCGGAAAACGCTTCTTAAGCAGCAAACCTATGGAGCTGCCTGCTATAACCGCTATAATATTGATAAAAGTCCCTGTCATGTAATCATGGTAATTCAGCGCCGGAAGAAACAACCCATATCTTGTACCATTGTTCAGGTGTAAGATTCAGTTTTTCTGCCTCAAGGGCTTTGGTTATTCGATTGAAATTGCCGATTCCCAATACAGGGATAATTCCTGATGGATGCTTAAGCAACCATGCCAGCGCAACCTGATCCAGGCTGTATTCTCCTGATTGTTTGCCTATTTCATCTAATAAAATACGCAGCTTATGTGCCTTTTCATCATGGCTGTGAAACAATTCCCCTCCCGCCAATGGCGACCATGCCATTGGTTTGATACGAAACTGCTGGCACTGATCAAGCACACCATTGAGGAAAGCATCAATAGTCATTACAGAAGCCTCTATCTGGTTTGTGATTAACCCGAAACCAAGCCGCGATTGTAACAGATCAAACTGAAATGGAAGAAAATTAGAAACACCAAAATGCAATACCATTCCCTTCTCCCGAAGATAAGTAAAGGCGACCGCAATCTCGTCTGCATCCATTAATGGATCGGGACGATGAATAAGTAAAACATCCAGATAATCGGTTTTAAGCGCTTTAAGCGAATTTTCTACCGATTGGATAATGTGCTTCTTACTGGTATCGTAGGCTTTTATTTTGTGCCCGGGTCGTTTCTCAGAAACCAGTTTAATACCACATTTGCTTACCAATATCATGTTGCTTCTCAGGGAAGATTTCTTGTCTATGGCTTTCCCGAAAAGTTCTTCGCATGTGTAATTTCCATAAATATCGGCATGGTCAAACGTATTCAAGCCAGCTTCAAGACATTGATTTATAAGACTTAAAAGTTTGTCTGTATTTAAATTCCATGAACTTAGCCTCCATAATCCAAGGGCAAAGGTTGAAAAAAGAGGAGTGGCTGTTTTATGCTGTAGGTTAGAATTCATTATTATTCTTATTATGCTTTTAACGACGAAATTAGATTTAATTGATGACATATGCCATAATTGCAGCTTTTTCTTCAATTCCAATGTTCGAAATCCTTTTCAGAAATTTTTTATATCTTGTGCACCACACTCTAAAAACTTTGGTTTTATGATCTCACGAAGGGATTTCTTAGAAAAAATAGCCTTGCTTCCTCTTGCCTATATTGTTCCGAAAGGGATTTTGGCAACGATGTATGAACCAAATCCAGACCTGGGCAATGACACTTACTTTAATCCGAATAAAATGCAACCAAACCATGAACCTGTATATCTTGGGCTTCACAGGCAAGGAAAATTAAAGAGCAGGGGAGAAGCGCTTTGGAAAAGAATGGAATCGTGCGATTTGTGTCCCCGCAACTGCGATGCCAACCGCCTGAAAGGAGAACGAGGCGATTGTAATGCCAACAGCAATCTTGAAATTGCTTCTTTTGGCCCACACTTTGGTGAAGAGCGTGAACTTGTTGGAAGAAATGGTTCCGGAACCATTTTCTTTACCAATTGCTCATTGCTTTGTGTATTTTGTATTAACTACGATATCAGCCAGTTAGGGCAGGGGAGAAGGTACACCGTGAACGATCTGGCCGATATGATGCTAAACCTGCAACGTCGCGGATGCCATAACATAAACCTGGTAACTCCAACGCATTATTCTCCACATATTCTTTTGGCTATTAACAGGGCTGCTGCAAAAGGCCTGCGCCTTCCCATTGTTTACAATACCTGTGGTTGGGAAAAACAAGATGTTTTGGAACAACTTGATGGTGTTGTGGATATTTATCTTACCGATTTCAAATATGGTTGTTCTGAAAAAGCAGGTACTTATTCAATTGATGCTCACGATTATGTAGAAGTAGCACAGCAAGCTCACCTGGAAATTTACCGACAGGTGGGAACCGCTGTTGCCGATGAAGAAACCGGGTTAATGCAGCGGGGTTTAATGCTCAGGCATCTTGTAATGCCAAATAACGCGAGTTGCACTGATAAAGTTATGCAATGGATCGCACAAAACCTTCCCCAAAATACCTATGTAAACCTGATGTCACAATATACACCTGTTTTCAGGGCCAATGATTTTCCTGAAATCAACAGGCGACTGACAGTTCGTGAATATGCAGCCGCTGTTGAAAGCGCCAGGAAAGCCGGTTTGACTAATGTGCGAACCCAGGGCTATTAAATTGCAGATTTCGGATTTACCCGCCCGAACGTAATGTTCGTTACGGGCAGGCTATTTTAGTTTTTTTACTCATCGAAGGCCGGCCTGATCCTCACTCCATCATATCTGATTTCACGATTATTGCTGTAAGTGATAACAAGCAGGGGGGTGCCATCTTCATTATAGCGGATCCAATCGCCTTCTTTCCGGCCCATTACATAGTTTTCTTCATCTTTCTTTAAGCCGCTATCCCAATAATAAATGTGTTTTCCATTTGGTATATCATTGATAAACTGCCCTTCAAAACTTAATTGCCCGTTTGCATAAAAGTGCTGCCACATTCCGTTTCGCATTCCAGCACTGTAAGTTCCTGCTATTTTATGATTTTCAAAATTATAAATCCACTTTCCTTCTTCAAGTCCTTCGAAATACTCGCCCTCCGAAATGATGTTTCCATTACGATCAAATTCGGTTACCAAACCATCCTGCAAACCATTGATAAAGAATTCTTCACGCCACAAATTTTCATTATCATAATACCACACCCATTTGCCAACAGGTTTTCCCTCAGTATCATAGAGCCCTGTTTGCTCAAGTATTCCATTTTCATGGTAATAAACCCACTCACCCGTTTTTCTGTTGTTCAGATAGGATCCTTTTGCCCTTAAACTGCCGTCTAAATAAAACTCTTCCCAAAGCCCTTCCTTATTTCCCTCTTCATCCATAATACCTTCAGCAACAATATTTCCACCCACATAAATAACTGCCCTTTCAATGCTGCCATCTTCGGCATACTCCCGGCTAACCCCTTCTGCAACACCGTTTTTCAAAGTAATAACTCTGCTTATAACCCCACTTTCATAATATTCGGTAATTACATCAAGCCTGGCTATTTCAGGTGCATCAATGACTTCTTCCCCATCTACAAACTTTTTCAGTTCCAGCAGGTTTCCCCTGCGGTCGTATGTTTTGAAAAACCCGTCTCTTTTATCGTTTCTGAACGAACCTTCTTCCATCAATGAACCATCTTCGTAAAAATATTTCCACCTTCCTTGTTTCAAACCCTTACGGTCGTATCGGTTTATACTCTCCCTGTTAATGATAAATCCTCTTCTGTAAGTGGTTAGTGTGATAATATTGCCTTCACGGTCAAAGTCAAATCCGTTGCCTTGTTCCAGGCCATTTTCAAAAGGAATGGTTCGCATCAGCAGACCGTCAGGATAAAAATATTCTGTTAAGCCTTCTTTCTGATCCTGAACAAACCGTTCTACTATTATTTCATCCTCCCGGTATGTTTTTCTGATGCCTTCTTTTTTACCCCTGCTATAATTAATTTCAAGCACCGGATCGCCCATTTCATTATAAAAAATCCAAAGGCTATCCAATTCAAAATCAAGCCTGTTGCCTTCTGATTTGATCACACCGCTCTCATAAAAAGTTTTCCAGTAGCCGTCGGGCTTACCGTTTCTCATTGTACCTTCGCTGGCAATATTTCCGTTTGGATGGTAGAAAACATTATAACCATTCGGATTTATGCTTTCCTGTGCCGGAGAAATCATGTATATCAATGATAACAATTTGATCAACAGTATTTTATGAAATAATTTCATTGTATGCTTTTGTTATGCAATTATAGCACCTGGGTACAAATCTGACAAATCGCTTTTTAGCGGTTTTAATAATAATAATTGTTTTATAAAAATAATGGTATATTAATAATGCTTGTTAATAGTGTTCGTAAAATAATGGATGATTGTTTTGAAATTACGTTATAAAGATTTTATGAACATGGTGTTAACAAAAAATGAAACTTAATAGCTTGTATATTAAACGCTAACAGGTTTATTAACATTGTGTGCCAGGATCACTTATGTTAGTATCTTTTTTCAAAGAATGGGCTTGGGTGTGTTCATTAAATGTTGAATAAGTATTAAAAAATAATGGTTTTGCGACAATAGAAGTATCAAATAACCAAAATCATGTTGATAACTTACTCTTGCTAAAAGTAAATAACAGTTTTTTAACAATAATTCACAGCACATTGTTAATATTTATAACTAATTGAATTATAATAATATAGATTCAGCTAAATGTTTGAAGGAAGTAAAACAAAAGCTTAATATGCAATGCGATAAGTTCAGAACAATTCTATTTGCTTAATTTTGGTTCAGAAAAATTATGAACATGGACGATAAAAGAAAGAAACTGGCATTGGGATGCGATCATGCAGGATTCGTTTTAAAACAAGAAATTATTGAATGGCTTAAATCCAATGGTTTGTTTTTTCATGATTTTGGTACTTTTTCAGAGGAGAGTGCAAACTATGCTGATTTTGCGCATGCAGTTGCAAAATCGGTTCATGATGGCAAATTTGAAAGAGGAATACTGATTTGCGGAAGCGGTAACGGCGTTAATATGACTGCCAATAAATATCCGAAAGTAAGATCGGCCTTATGCTGGAATACAGAAATAGCAATGCTTGCACGCATGCACAACGATGCCAATATCATTGCATTGCCTGCCCGCTACATTGAAACTGAAGAAGCTGTCAAAGCTGTTGACACATTTCTAAAAACAGATTTTGAAGGAGGCCGCCATTCAATAAGGGTTGAAAAAATTTCGCAGATTCTGATATGAGCAATTTACCATCTACATACACTGATTTCATTAAAAACAGCGGCAACATCGCTTTTGACCCGGAACACCGTCGCCGGATCAGTTATAATATGTCGAAGTATGAAGCATCTGTTGCAGATGGTAAGAAACAGTTTCGGAACCTTGAGCTTGCCAGGAAGAAAGCCGCTAATATTAAGCATAAGGTAATCAATGAACTTGACCGCTATCTGATTGAATTTGAAAAGAATTTTGAAGAAAAAGGAGGAAAAGTAATCTGGGCGCTGGATGCAGCTGATGCAGTTAAAAGTGTTCTCACTATTGCCGGAAAACATAAAGCGAAAATGGTGGTCAAATCAAAAAGCATGGTCACCGAAGAAATTGAACTAAACAAATTTCTTGAAAAGAATAAAATAGAACCGGTTGAAACAGATCTGGGTGAATATATTGTCCAATTAGCCGGTCAAGCTCCATATCATATCGTTACACCCGCCATGCATCTTTCAAAAGAGGATGTTTCAAAGCTATTTACTGAAAAGCATGGCTTGCCTGAAAACAGCAGCCCGGAAGAAATTACCCTTTTTGTCAGAAATCTTTTACGCGATAAATTCCAGAATGCAGATATCGGAATCACCGGTGCCAATTTTCTTATTGCCGATACAGGATCGGTGGCGCTAACTGAGAATGAAGGAAATGGAATGTTAAGCATGTCAATGCCGGTTATTCATATCGCAATAACAGGCATTGAAAAAATTATTCCATCTCTTGGAGATCTTGATCTGTTCTGGCCTTTACTATCCACACATGGCACCGGGCAAAAGCTAAGCGTCTATAATTCAATAATCAGCGGACCACGTCAGGAAGGGGAAAGCGATGGCCCAAAATCCATGTATGTTATTCTGCTTGACAATCAGCGCACCAACCTGCTTGCAAAGGAAAAGCAACGCCGGGCCTTAAGCTGTATCCGATGTGGTGCATGTCTGAATGCCTGTCCGGTTTATAAAAATATTGGCGGCCATGCTTATGGCACAACATACAGCGGTCCGATAGGGGCGGTTATTTCGCCGTTTATGAATGATTTTGAAAAATACAAACATCTTAGTTTTGCGTCTTCACTTTGTGGAAATTGTACTGAAGTCTGCCCGGTTAACATTAACCTGCACGAATTGTTGCTACACAACAGAAACGAATCAGTTAAGCGTAAAACCAATTCTTTTTCCGAAAAAATCAGCATGTTGCTGATGAAAAGATTTATGATGAAGAGAAGCCGTATTGACGGTACCAGCGCAGGAATGAAAAATACCTTAATAAGAAGATTTTTCAGAAAAGCATGGGGTAACAAAAGAGAATTGCCTGTGGTAAATAACAAATCATTCAATCAATTATGGAAGGAACGCAGGGGTTAATACTATTTTAAACCTTCCATTCCGGAATGCGACAATATTCCCGCCAGAATCTCCCTGACAGTTACATCGCCGAAAGTTTGAAGTTTTTCAGAAAGTTTTTTTCTGCGTTCAGCCATTTCTTTGTTTTCCTGAATTATTGAAATCAGTTCGCGGAATTGTGAAATCCTTAGCGCTTTTTCCAATTCTGATTGAATCACATCCATTTCAATTTGCCGGCTTTCCTTTTTTTCGGGCAATCCATAGGTTTCCAGTTCCTGGATTATCGTTTCCAGAATTTCTCGTCCAAGCTTTTTTACGATATCTGTAGCCGAAGCGCCGGAAGTATCCCTGAGTGTCCAACTGCTGTAATCGTAACTGATATTTTTTATCAGGTTGATTTTTGCTGAGTCCATACCAAAAATACGGTCTAAAACAAGGATGGTTGTACTTTTCCAGATATTCAGGTCGAAATCCTTTTCATCCAGCCTGGCAATTTGTTTACGGATGAGTTCTCTTTCTTTTTCAGCCATTTTACTAATAGTTTCAGATAATGAACAAAGGTAGCAATCAATTTTGTAATTTAGCCATTGAAGCAACAAATCCTTAATATATTGATTTCAAAAGACATCATTCAATCAATTATTGAAACTGCCAGAATAGAGGAAGTTATTTCCGATTTTGTCAGTTTGAAAAAAAGGGGTGCAAATTATCTGGGGCTTTGTCCTTTCCACAACGAAAAAACCCCTTCTTTTTCCGTTTCTGCAACAAAAGGTATTTATAAATGCTTTGGATGCGGAAAAGCCGGTAATTCCGTGAATTTTATCATGGAGCACGAACATTACAGCTATCCCGAAGCCCTGAAATATCTTGCAAAAAAATACAATATTGAGGTTGAAGAAGAGGAGCCAAGCCCCGAATATCTTTTGGAACAGAGCGAAAAGGAAAGCCTTTTTAACCTGAATGAGTTTGCAGGAAAATATTTCCACCATTGTTTACAAAATCATCAGGAAGGCAAAGCAGTTGCTTCAACCTACCTTCAAGAACGCGATATAAACGAAGAAAGCATTGAACGCTTTGAGTTGGGTTATTGCCCCGATTCATGGAATGAATTTACCGAACATGCATTGAAACATGGCTATAACCTTAAATATCTGTTTAAAAGCGGATTGACTGTTGAACGCAATCAGGGTGATCATTATGACCGCTTTCGCGGCAGGATTATTTTTCCCATACACAACCTCACCGGAAAGATACTGGGATTCGGGGGAAGAATTTTAAAAAACGAACCTTCAAAACCGAAATATGTAAACTCCCCTGAATCGGAAATCTACAATAAAAGCAAAATCCTTTACGGCCTCTTTTTTGCCAGGAATACCATCATTGCCAATGACAACTGTTATCTGGTAGAAGGTTACACTGATGTGATTTCAATGTACCAGAACGGCATTCAAAATGTTGTGGCTTCATCAGGAACCTCACTTACCGCCGACCAGATCAGGCTCATCAAGCGCTATACGAATAACATCACCATCCTTTACGATGGCGACGAAGCGGGTTTAAAAGCTTCTTTCCGGGGCATTGATATGATCCTTGAGCAGGGAATGAACGTTCAGGTGGTTCTTTTTCCCGAAGGGGAAGACCCGGATTCATTTGCAAGAAAAAATCGGCCTGCAGAAATCCGGGATTTTCTGGCCGCCAATTCCAGCGATTTTATCCGGTTAAAAACAGGTTTATTGCTTGGCGAAGTAAAAGACGATCCGGTGAAGAAAGCGGGGCTTATCAAAGAAGTGGTTGGCACAATCAGTCTTATACCCGATATTATTACGCGCTCGTTATATATCAGGGAATGTGCAAGCTTGCTGACGATAGACGAAAAAACCCTGTTGTTTGAACTAAACAGGATTCTAAGAAATAAATTCAGAAAGAAACTTCCGGATACTGCTGATGATGAAGTTGATTTTTCAAAAGAAATCCCTTTTTCCGAACCCCAGGTCAAAACAGTCATCCCAGATCATGATTTTCATGAAAGAGAAATTATCCGCCTTTTACTTCTTTATGGCCAAACCGGATTGACGTTTGAAAGTGTTAACGAATTTGGAAGAACCGAAACCAGCAATGTAAACACTGCAGTTTATATCGTGAACGATCTGTCTGTTGACGAAATGGTTTTTGACAATCCTGTGTATCAGCAAATCTACAACGAGATTAAATCGGCATTAACCGGTCATGGTGAAATGCCACCGGTAAATCATTTTACCAATCATCCACAAACCGATATCGCGGATTTGTCAATTGAGCTGATGAGCGACCAATACGAATTGAGCATCAACTGGGAAAAAAATAAAATTTATGTCAATGGTGAGCGTCAGCAGCTGCTCAAAACAATTACCTCTTCAATTCTTACCCTGCGCTCAAAAAAGATCGGTCGCATACTGAGTGACCTACAGGCAAAGCTAAAAGAGTCGGTTAATGAAGAAGACCAAACAGCACTTCAGAAACAATATCAATACTATAAGGACTTGCTTATTCAGATAAACAAAAGCCTTGGCCGGGTAATCACAACTTAACTACTTAATAAATATAAGGGTTCGACCTTCCAGAAAGCCTGGTTCACAAAACTTATCTTCATATGGATTGTTGTTATATTATTACTAAAAACCATTACATTATGAAAAAGAATGTGGGAACAATTGATGCAATTCTGCGCTTTGTGATTGCAGTGCTTTTGGCAGTCTTGATTTATCAGGGTTATTTTACAGGAACCCTGGCAATCATACTTGGTATAGCAGCAGCAGCATTGGTAATAACCGGCCTCCTTGGCTGGTGCGGTCTTTATGCCATGCTGGGCATCAGAACATGTCCAAGAAAGGAATAGGGCTCTAATCAATTTGCTGACTATAAGCAAGTTGATGTTCCATCCTATCTTCAACAGCAAGTTTTATTCCAAAACACTTGCCTTTCGCCAAACAATATCATATCTTTGTAATGTTGCAGAAATCATACAACAAACCTTACCACAAAACAAACAATGATATGAAGACAAAGGATTATTCAGAAGAACACCACAGGGTAGCCAACATTTTAAAGCTTTTCAGCCATCCGGCCCGAATTCAATTGCTTGAAATTCTGCTTACCAGGGGCTATATAAAAAGCGATGATATGATGAATGGCTTTCCTATAGCGTTCACCAGCGTTTCCCAACATCTTAAAGAGCTAAGGGAGAATGGATTGGTATACAAGAAATACTTTGACAAAGGAATTGGTTACAATTTTAATATTGAAAAATTCAACAGCATGAAAAATGAGGTTTTTGTTTTTTTTAACAAAAATAAGAACAAATAATTAGCATGTTTTGTAACTTTGCCAGCATGGAATTAAAACTACTACTATGAAAACCCATGGATTTCTCTTTTTTATCATTTTTCTTTTTTCCTGCAGTCTGTCTTTAAACGCTCAGGATGTTTCAGGACCTAAAATTGACTTTGATAAGGAAACACACGATTATGGTGAGGTTTATATGCATGGCGACGGAAATTGCGTGTTCACCTTTACAAATACAGGAAACGAACCGTTGATATTGACCAATGTTAGGGCTGGTTGCGGCTGTACTGTCCCGCAATGGCCTCGTGAGCCTGTTTTACCTGGCGAGAGTGCAGAAATTAAGGTGAGGTATACAACTTTAAACAGACCCCATCAGATAAACAGAAGCATTGTAGTTACTTCAAATGCTACAAATAAACCAACCCTGGTACTGCGCCTGAAAGGGAATGTGGTTGAACCACCATCTGAATTTTCGCCGGAAAAATCGCTTGATAAAAATTCCACGCCTTCTTCGAGGTGAAAAAAATACCTGTAGCTTTGCAGAACAACTTTTAAGCATCTATCTTTTTCTTATTAACCAAAACCTATTTTTATGAAACGCAATATCATAATTCTTGGCTTGCTGTTAATTGTTTTTTCAGCATTGGCCCAAAATGAAAAAACCACCAACGGCCCGCAAATAGCATTCGATAAAGAAACACATGATTACGGGCAAGTACCAATTAATGGAGATGGCAACTGTATTTTTACTTTCACAAATACAGGAAATGAACCCCTGTTGCTCACTAATGTAAGAGCCGGTTGTGGCTGCACAGTGCCTCAATGGCCACGCGAACCTGTTTTGCCAGGCGAGAGCGCAGAAATTAAAGTTAAGTATACAACCTTAAACAGGCCTCATAGCATCAATAAAACAATTGTTGTAACATCCAACTCGGTAACGAAAAACACTGTTGTACTGAGGATAAAAGGTGAAGTTGTTGCTTCTGCCACAAACACCACTCCCGAGAAAGCCCAGAGTCAGCTTTCTTCACCAGCACCTAAATAAGACTTTATAATCCTGCAAAAGTTGCCTGTTTAGTGGCAACTTTTTTTTGCAAAAACATTTCGGGTTTCGACGAAACATGAAATGTTTTTATATCTTTGCCACCTGATTCTTGAAAAACTTGCTTTTTAATGGTTTAAACATTAATATATCACCAGCAATATGTTTATTAAACAAAGTGTATTATGGCTTCTTGCCGGTTTTATGCTTATAGGTTCCTGTACGCAGCCAATTCCTCAAGGCAAAGATGAAAATCCATTCATTTTAACCGTAGCTGAAAATGTGGAAGAGTATCCTGTTAGGGTTCTGAACTTTCATACCACCAATAGATGTAAGCTCTGCCTCACGATAGAAAGACTTGTTAAAGAAACAATTATGATGGAGTACGGCGAATATGTTGAGGCAGGTAACCTTAAGCTGTTTGTTTTAAATGTTGACCGATCGGAAAACCGCAAAACTGCCGAAGAATATTTTGCGTTCGGTTCGGCTTTGTTTGTGAGCTCCGGGATTGGCGAAAAGTTAAATACGAGCGATCTTACAAACGAAGCATTCCTATACGCTGAAACAAACCCAGAAAGATTTCTTGAAAGCTTGCGTTCCACAATCAATAAACATCTTGAATAGTATGGAATTTCTGCAATCTCTGCTTGAAGCATCGTCGTTCCCAATTTTTACGGCTTTTATACTTGGCCTTATGACTGCGGTTAGCCCATGTCCGCTGGCAACAAACATTACTGCCACGGCCTTTATTGCCCGCGAGATCACCAATAAAAAATATGTGTTTCTCAGTGGGGTTATATATACCCTTGGCCGTGCAGTATCCTATACACTTATTGGTGTGATCCTGTTTTTTGGAGCAAGCACTTTTCAAATCGCATTCTTTTTCCAGAAATACGGTGAACGTTTGCTTGGGCCGCTGCTGCTGGTCTTTGGGATCTTTATGCTGGATTACATTAAAATAAACATACCGGGAATGCGGGGAGGTATTGTAAATAGCCTGCTTGAACGTATAAAGATAAATAACCTCTGGAGTGCCTTGCTTATAGGCGTTTTGTTTGCCCTGGCCTTTTGCCCTTACAGCGGCGTATTGTATTTTGGAATGTTGATCCCCATGACTATTGCCAGTCCCGATGGTCTGATCCTGCCATTTGTTTTTGCCATTGCCACAGGCCTTCCGGTTATACTGGTGGCATATTTGCTGGCATACAGTGTTTCGGGCATCAGTAATTTTTACAACAAAATGAAAATATTTGAAAAATGGTTCAGAAGGGTAGTAGCCATCGTTTTCATCATTGTAGGCCTCTATTACACCTTTGATTTTTACATTAAGCCATATTTTATCTCGTATTAACTATGGAAGCCAAAAAAGAACTTAAGATTTTCGCTTGGTTGCTGGTGTTTTTCCTCGCGGCCTATTTTATGCCTATAGGCGAAACCCGTTTTGACAATGCCGTTTACGAAGCGTTGGAACTCACCAAATGGTACGCCCGCGAGCATGTGCTGCTCTGTTTAATACCAGCGTTTTTCATTGCAGGTGTGATTGCAGTTTTTATAAGCCAGGCAGCCGTTATTAAATATTTTGGTGCGAAAGCTAAAAAATGGATGGCTTACCTGGTAGCTTCGGTTTCAGGAACCATTCTGGCGGTGTGTTCCTGCACTATTTTGCCTTTGTTTTCAAGCATCCATAAAAGAGGGGCTGGTTTAGGCCCCGCCATTGCATTTCTTTATTCAGGCCCTGCCATCAACATCCTGGCAATTATACTTACTGCAAGAATTCTTGGCTGGGAGCTTGGCCTGGCCAGAATTATCGGAGCGGTTGTTTTCAGCCTGGTAATTGGATTGCTCATGGCATTTATCTTCCGAAAGGAAGAAAAAGTGCGAACCGAATCACAAATGAATGTTCCCGATCCACCGGAAACACGGCCCATGTGGCAAACCTCCTATCACTTTTTTGTGCTCGTATTTATCCTGGTTTTTGCCAACTGGGGAACCCAGGATATTTTCGGCATCAGCAAATGGCATATCACGGCATTTTTTGGTATTGCCTTCATGCTTTCGCTGGTGTATGTTTTAAAAATGAAATGGCAACATGTTGCAATGGCTGCATTACCTGCAATTGTTGGCAGTTTCTTTTTCAGCTCACCAGAAATACCATTTATTCTGGCTGTTGCCGGTTTGGTTGTATTAACACTAATAAAAGAGGGGGAAGCACGCGAATGGCTTTTTGAAACCTGGGGTTTTACGAAACAAATTTTGCCACTACTAGCCGTTGGTGTTCTTGTTGCAGGATTGCTACTGGGAAGCGAAAACGGCGAAGGGCTTATCCCCAACCAATGGGTAGCATCGCTGGTTGGGGGGAATTCTTTGTTCTCTAATTTATTTGCTTCTGTTTTTGGCGCTTTTATGTATTTTGCAACCCTCACAGAGGTTCCTATATTACAGGGTTTGATAGCGTCCGGCATGGGGCAAGGCCCTGCTCTTGCGCTATTACTTGCCGGTCCCGCGCTTTCGCTGCCCAATATGCTGGTAATTCACAGCGTACTGGGAACAAGAAAAACCATTGTGTTTATTATTCTGGTGGTGATCATGGCTACAATTTCAGGATTGATTTTTGGATCGTTTTATCACTAAACCATCATGGATAAAGTAGATATCACTGTATTAGGACCGGGTTGTCCCAATTGCATCAGGCTAGAAAACATGTGTCGCGAAGCGATTGTAAACATTGGCGTTCAAGCCAGTATAAACAAAATAACGAATTACGAACAAATTGCTGATCATGGCGTATTTCTGACTCCTGGCCTGATTATTAACGGTAAACTGGTGCTTAGTGGAAAAATGCCCACCCGGGCCACGCTGATGAACTGGATCAAAACAGCGGCAAAAGAATAATATCTTTATGAAAACGGATTTCGAAAAATTAGGTTTCAGAATAGGTGAAATATGGCACTTCTCACCCCGGGAAGCGCTTGAAGCAGCCAGGAACGGAGCAATATTTGTAGATGTCAGGCAGAAATACGAATCAGGGTTTAAAGCATTTGATGTGGAGAACATCATTTATATGGATCACACGGAAATAGAAAAAAGGTATCAGGAACTACCGGGGAAGATGTTTCTTATCATAGCCGATTCCGTAGGCCTACACAGTAAAGAAGTGGTATCATTTCTTCAAACCAAGGGCTTTAATCAACTTGCCAACCTGAATGGTGGAATATGTGATTGGGAACGCGACGGCTTACCCATGATTATGGATGTAAACCAAAGATTATCAGGAGCATGTGCATGCATGCTGAAACCTCGTGAAAACAATTAACCGGAAATGATGAATAAGAAGAAATTTTATACACCTGAAACAGAAAAGTTTGCCAGGTATTCAAAAGCAATGGCACATCCTGCCAGGGTTTTTATAATCAGTTACCTGACTGAAAATGCTGACACTTGCTGCTACAGCGGCGACCTGGCTGAAATATTGCCGATTGCCCGCAGCACCCTCTCAGAGCATTTAAAAGAACTTAAAAACGCCGGATTAATTCAGGGAGAGATCAATCCCCCGTTCATCAAATATTGCCTGAATAAAAAGAATTGGGAAGAATATCAGGTTCTCTTTCAGTCTTTTTTACCAATCAAATCAATTATCTAAAATTAATATCATGGAAATTAAAGTATTAGGACCCGGTTGCATGAAATGCAAAAACATGGAAAAAGTAGTCCGTGAAACCGTTGAACAAAACAACATTGCTGCACAGGTCAGCAAGGTGGAAGACATCATGGAAATCATGAATTATGGCGTGATGACCACTCCCGCCCTGGTGGTGGATGGAAAAGTTGTCATCAAAGGCCGCGTTCCTACTAAAGACGAAATTTTAAAAGTGCTAACCCAATAATCAACACATTATGAAAAATTTAGCAAAACATCTGACAATGCTTTTGGCACTGCTGGTTATTATGGACGCAGGCGCTGCTATGGCTCAATCAAGTAGTATGCAAGAGAAAGAAGAGAAAACTGTTGAAGCCATTTATTTTCACAACACACGTCGCTGTGCCTGGTGTGTTAACCTGCAAAAGAGTTCACAGGAGGCTGTTGAAGAGCTTTATGCCGAAGAACTTAAAAACGGTACGGTTAAGCTGGTTAATGCAAACATGCAGCAACCTGAAGGTGCAGAGTTGGCCAAACGTTATCAAATCAGCAATGTTGCGTTTGTTATTACATCAGGTGATGAATCAACCAACTTAACCCAGGCCGGACTCGCGGGCAGAAGCAATCCGGACAGCTACAAAAAAGTTATCAAGGAAACCGTGGACAGGTATTTGGGGCGTTGATGGCCTGATAAAGGGTTGATCAAACCGCTTTCCTTATATTTGCGCGTCATTTTTACAAAATTAATGAGCGCAATTAAAATCCGATTAGCCAAAGATTCTGATGACGAAAAAATCAGGGATCTTTCAAGAAGATGCCCACAGGAAGGGGTAATCACGTTTTTTCCCGACCGCACACCGCGTTTTAATACCCTGCATCGCATACTTGATGATGGAGCCTGGCATTATGTTGCCTGCAAAGACGATGCTATCATCGGACTGGTAGGCGTAATTCATTTTAAAGCCAGAATTCTGGATAAAATATGCAACATTGGTTTTATGCTGGACCTCAGGGTTGATGCCGAATATAGGAACGGGCTCACCGCCTTCAGGCTCGTAAAAACGGCAGTTGATCATTTGCAGGAATCGGATGTGGATATGGTGATTGTTAACTTTCTGAAGGACAACAAGCGCCCGCTTGTTTTTACAACCGGCAGGGGAGGGCTGCCAATAGCCCATTCCCTTGGCGATAACCGGGTTTTTAATATTATACCCATCTTTTCGATGAGGCTTGACAAGCGTTTTGAAATTGATGAGGCGACCGAAGAAGACATACCCGAAATCATTGAGCTCTACAGTAAATATGAGTCCAATTTTAAAATTGCCCCATCTATAACCGAAGACCTATTGCGGCATTATCTTAATTCTGTAGATGGCATCTCTCTTAATCAACTGCTTCTGGCAAGAAAGGATGGAAAAATTAAGGCAATTACCGGGATGTGGGATGAACACACCTACAAATCCTACCATGCATTGAAACTAAATTTCAGCATCAGGGCTGCAAATTCCCTGTTGAAGTTTTTATCACTCTTCATGAAGGTTCCCCAGCCTATTCGTTTGAACGAACCATTGAAACAACTTTCATTGGTGTTGTATGCCCATGACGATTGTCCGGAAGCGCTTGAAACCTTGTTCCGGCATGTTAACAATATTCATCTGGGTTCGGGATACACCCTTATTACGCTGTATGCCCAGGATAGCGATCCGGTTTTCAACCTGCTCAAGAAATTCAAGGGCGTGGCTGTAAATACCGAAATGTATATTTTTGCCAAAGATGAATCATTTTTTGACAAGCTAAAGGATAATCCTTTACCGGTATTGTTTGACCTCACCATGATATTATAACCTCTGCAAGACAGAGACGCTAATACATCTGCCATGAAAAAATTCTTTACTACCATTGCTGTCCTCCTTTTCTCGTTTTTATCAGGGTTTGCCTCAGGTTTCGGAAACGAAGGACCAGAAAATGAGCAATACAGACTTCTGATTAAATTTTGTCCCGATCACGTGTTTGATGTATCAGAGGGCGAACTATTTCTGTCGCCGAAAAAAGAGATAGGAGCCATTGAGCAAAGCCTGATTTCAAAATACAGTTACCGCCAGGTAATGAAATATTCTGAACAGGAGCGCATGCAGATGCGAACCGGAATTTACCTTCCGCCACGCGGGAAAAACAGTTTCAATATTTATCGCTTCAGGGGCATGGTTTACCTTGAGGGTTCCCAGGAGTTTACTCTGGAGGAATTAGAAAAGATTGCCATCAAGTTTAAATCCCTGCCTTTTGTTGAGTACACTGCCACAGAACCCGTTGTTCCACCACCACCGCCTTCTAACACGCCGGATTTCAGTCATCTACAGGATTACCGGGTGGCAAATGCAGGCAATAATGTTATCGGCCTTGATATAGACTATGCATGGAGTATTGGAGTAAAAGGCGAAGGGGTTGGCATTGCTGACATTGAGTGGGGTTTTAATTACAACCACGAAGATCTGCAACGGGAAACCTTTATCGAACTTCTTCCCACCACCAATCATACGCATGATGATCATGGAACTGCTGTAACAGGTGTGATGTACGCCATTGAAAATGGGTTTGGCATGACCGGAATGGTTCACGAAGCAGATGTTTTTTATGGGATATCAGAAATACCTTTTGGCCGGGTTTACGGCATTGCCCTGGGAATTGATAATCTCAACGAAGGCGATGTGTTTCTTTATGAAATGCAAACCGGTGGTCAGAATGGAAACTACGTGCCGGCCGATTTCAATATGGCGGTTTGGGATGTTACCTTAGCTGCCTCCAACGCAGGGATTATTGTGGTGGCCGCAGCAGGAAACGGATCAGAAGATCTTGATCACCCGTTTTATAATGAGTACAATTCCCGTGGTGATAACGGTTCAATCATTGTGGGAGCGGGAACAAGGGTAGGAAGAAACAGGGCGGGTTTTTCTACCTATGGCAGCCGAGTGAACCTGCAGGGATGGGGCGATTGGTCGGTTGCCACGACCGGTTATGGGGCCCTCTACAATGGCGGGCCCAATGCCACTTATACCAACGCCTTTTCCGGAACCAGTTCGGCAACACCCATTGTTGCTTCAGCCGTGGTAGCAGTGCAATCGTATGCAAAAAATGTATTGGGAATAATTTTGACGCCTCAGGAAATGCGGTCGCTGCTTATTGAAACCGGAACCAGCCAGGGCAGTGGTTGGGGCGCCGGAAACCTGGTACCACAGCCCAATGTGCGCGAAGCCATCATCGAATTGTACAATATGCAGGGAGGTGTGACAAATCCCCTGAACTTTTCTGCAACAGTTCAGGGCTCCGACATTATTGAGCTTAACTGGAATAAAAACACTGACGACCATGATGTTTTATTGATATGGTCACACGAAAATGTATTCGGAACACCGCTCCAGGGCGAATATTATCAGGCCGGAGATCCGATTGCCGGTGGTGGCATGGTTTTATACAATGGGGCAAACACCCATTTTGCGCACATCGGGCTTAATCCCTTTACAACCTATTATTACCGGATCTTTTCATTTAACGACTCGCTAAGTTATTCATATGGTGTTGGAATACAGGCAACCACGCTTTGTGAAGTCTTTTCCAGTTTTCCTTTTGATGAGGATTTTGATGAAGCCCCACATCTTCCTGATTGTTGGGACGTTATAGATCATGCAGGCAATGGCCAGATATGGCAGTTTGGAACCCACAGTTATGGATTGGAGGGCACTACCGGCAATTACGCATTTATCTCCAGCCTGGTTTATGGGCCGGGCCAATCGCAAAACACCGATCTGGTCACGCCTGTACTGGATTTTTCCGGCTTCAGTTATGTAAAGCTTTCGTTTACACATTATTTTCGCCAAAGACAAACCAATTCAGCCGCAACACTCTATTTCTCGTCCGATCTCGGGAATTCATGGACTGAGATACAGAACTGGAATTCCACCACCCCAAACCCTGAATACTTCAGCCAGGATATGGACGAACTTGCCGGGCTATCCGGTGTCAGATTTAAATGGAATTACACAGGCAGTTTCGGGTTTTTCTGGAATATTGATGATATTGTGATCCATGGCAGCATGGTTCCTTTTCAGCCGGATGTAATCTCCGGAAACGAAAAGCCTTGTGCAGGAAGCGAGCAAAGTTACAGTGTAAATGAAGTTGAGGGAGTTTTTTATGCCTGGGAGTTTCCGGCAGACTGGTCGGTTGCTGCTGGAGGGGAAACCCATTCGGTTACAGTTACAGTTGGCTTTGAAAGTGGGGAGATAAAAGTAACGCCTTATGACAGCAATGGAAGTGGTATGGCGCAAAACCTCGGAGTTAATCCGTTTTCTCCGCCAGTCCTATCAGCAATAACAGGTCCGGCAAATCCTTGCACCGGCGACACAGTTTTTTATTCGGTTGAGGATTTACCGGAGCATGATTATTTTTGGTCAGTTCCGGATGACTGGTTCATACTTGAAGGTCAATCATCATATATAATAACGGTTGTTACAGGTTTGGCCAATGGAACCATAACCATTATTCCAGCCAATGAATGTGGTGCGGGGGAATTGCTGGAACTTGATGTTACAGTTGAATCAACTCCGGCATTAACTGCCATAACCGGAAATGATGTGGTTTGCGAAGGGAGTTTAAGCGTATTCCACGCAGATGAAATTCCCGGCGCGGTTTATTCCTGGGCTTTCCCGGCCGGCTGGGAAATAATTGACAGCAATAGCGGCCACAGCGTTGAGGTTCTTCCCGGTTCTGAAAGCGGTTTGATCAGTGTTTTCGCTTCTGGTAATTGTGGCCAGTCCGATACAATTTCGCTGGCAGTGATGGCAAAGCCTAAACCAATTGCGGCAGTAACCCTTAACAACAATGTTCTGTATTCCAATCACTTCGATGGAAACCAATGGTACAACCAGGACGGAGCAATCAATGGCGCTGTTTCACAAGAGTATACGCCTGTTGAAAACGGCATTTATCATGTAATTGTAACTATTAATGATTGCAGTTCTGATCCTTCAAACTCTATTGAAATTCTGGACATCAGCATTCCTGAATTGTTTTCAGAAAGAAACATTATTGTATACCCCAATCCTGTGGCCGGCCTCCTGACGCTGGAATATCCGGGAAACGACAAACCCGTTGATTTCAGTATTTACAATGTTTATGGCAAACAGGTTTTTATCGGACGGCTTACAGAAAAAGTTGTAATAGAATCAGGCAGTTTGCCGGCAGGACCTTATACAATTCGATTTAAGACCGGGAACGGGCTTGTATTCAGAAAGCTTGTAATACAATAAAAACAGGGCGTTACAACAAGCAAACTAGTTTTCTCTTTTCTGTTTCTCTCTTTGTTCATCGGTGAAACGGAAAGCAACAGACTGCTCGCGGCATTCGGCAATGTTTCTGCTCAGATCTAAAAACATTTCGGAAGCCCCTGCACTATCGGCAGCATATGTCATGGATTTGTTTGCTTTGATGCCCAATACTGCGGCTTCGGCAATTGCATCTTGATTTGCGCCAAGAAACACAAATTCCCAACCATATTTTTCTTCCATTTTTCTGATTTTTTTAAAGATTTTGTTGCGGTTATAATGCCGGCTATGGTTTTCCTGCCCATCAGTGATCACAACAAAAATGACTTTAGAGGGGCGCACCTTTTCTTTCATTTTATTGATTTTTTCGCGTGTTGAATTGATTGTTTTTCCGATGGCATCAAGCAGGGCTGTCAGGCCACGCGGAATGTAATTTTCAGGGTTGAGGCCAGGTACTTTGCCGATATCTATAGCTTCATAAACTATTTGATATTCGTGGTCGAACTGTACAAGGGTGATTTTTGCGTTTCCCTTTACGTTTGTTTGCTCTTTCAGAAAAGCATTAAAACCGTTGATCGTTTCTTTTGCGATGCTTTCCATTGAACCCGAACGATCGAGCACAATGGCAATGTAGGTTGATTTGTTCATAATAATTGACATTTAAGTGTTAATTTTGAAGCAAGATTACAACCCTGAACTGCAGTCTTTCTGCAAACCCAGAATATTTATGCCAGCTAACCTGAACGCACTCATTCGTTATAAAACCATTGATCGCTGTCTTCGGAACCGCTTCCTTGCTTGTGATATTGAGCGTTTAAGAATAGAATGCTCTGAAGCTTTGGGCGAATTTCGCGGAGTATATAAAAAAGTGTCGGAGCGAACCATTCGTGATGACATTCGTGTTTTGCGCAGCGAAATACTGGGCTTTCATGCGCCCATTGTTTGTGAGGGCGGTTATTACAGCTACAGCGACCCTGAATATTCAATTTTCGGCGTTTCAGTGATTGATCAGGAATTGCTGAGATTGATTCTGAAGATATTGCTTAAAAACAGGCAGGTGCTGAAAGGGGCGGAGGTTGACCGGGTTATACATGAGCTTACCCGGCTCACATCTGAACTTTCGATTCAGGAACCGGCTTTTTCGCTTGAACCAGATCAACAAAGCCTGGCTGATAAAGCGGAGAGGTCCGCTTTGCTTTCTGAAGATTCAGGCGCAGCAGGATATCTCATGGCAAAGCGAGTCAGAATCAACCTGAAAAAGATCAGGCATTCCATGTTTGAAGCGCCCATCAAGAAAGAAGAGAGCGTTATATCAGGTGTGCCTTCTTTAGACCACAAAGCAGGGTGTTTATACGAAAATGAGGGCTTTTTGAATTACCGCTGGGGTTTTTTCCTGGATTTGATAGGTTGCAGATGAGATATTCCCTGAGCAAGAAGATACTGAGTGGGTACAAAAACAACGAGGACAGTTGATAAAAATAAAGAAGAAGCATTACCAACGCTTCTTCTTGAGGTCTCAAGCGGATTCAGGATACGAACCGTTTAACAGATACTTGCATTGGCATTAGTAAGCAATTAGTAAACAAATCCTGATTTTTTTACTCCCAAAATCCCACTTCCCACACCTCACGGCCCAGCATGTTTGCTTCTTTTAGTATCTCCAATCGGAGAGCCGCTTCCTTCGCTCAAATCAAATTTATCCCCAAGCAATTTAGATATATTGGCTACAATCTGCTCCATTTCATCATATAATTGCTGGTTGCCGGTAAAGCCTTTCAAAAATCCAAGAAAGAACAATGCTCCTTTTCTATTAAATATCTGCTCCTTTTCATCATGGCTAAGCTCACTGTCAAAATCAAGATATGCCATAAGCAGCTTCATGTATTGCCTTTTAAGGTTGTTTATTATTACTCCACTCCGGTTAAGGTTGTCCTCTAAATCATTTATCCTGTTTACTGTGTGCTGGTCAATGTCAAAAAACACCCCAACCGGAACTTCAAGCGCCTCAGCTATCTTTTCAAGGGTTTCAACCTTCATGGTTTTATCTTCAATCATCCTATAAATTCCGGCCCTTGAAGCACCAATTTTATCAGCTAATTGGGGGAGTGAAATTCTTTTTTGTTCACAAAGCGAAAGAATGTGATCGTAATTCATTGTATTTCAGACATAAAAGATGTTGATAAATAAATTTAACAAAAAGTCTTATATTTTAGAATTGTGTTATATATTTGTAGACTGAAATTACAAACATTCATACAAAGGTAATCATTTTATCAACTAATCCAATAACACTATGGAATCAATGGTAATCACAACCAGCAAAGACCTCAAGAACCTGGTAAAGCAGGCTATTATCGAAGTCAAAACCGAAGAAGAGAAAAAGCGCCAGGGCCAAAAGCTCTACACCATCAACGAAGTGGCCAGGCGCTTGGGCAAAGCCCACAACACAATAAAAAAACTATGCCTGGCAGGGGTAATCAAAACCACCAAGAGTGGGCTGATCACTGAGGCTGCAATTGAAGAATACCTAGGCAAACAATAACACTTATAATGAACCAGGCTATCCCCAACAGCATCCAACGCCTGCATCTATACCGGCAGGCACTCAAAGATGCTACCAACCAGCTAAAGGCGCTCAGGATTTACTTAAAATCTGAGATAGGCACGCGCTCAATTGCCCGGCAAACACCCAGGCAGGAGCTCCTAGATTTGGAGAAACACACCCAAGAAAAAACCATTCAGATCCTCACAAGGATAATCAATGACCTGGGTGTTGCAGAACACTTTGGTATTACCAATAATGAATTAAACAAGTGCACAAAAACAAAAAGTGCAGAATTACACATCTAATAACTATGATTATGAAAAAAGAAAACTCACAAAAAACAGAACCCAAAACCCGCGAAGAAGAATTCGACTTCTATTTAGGAGAAATTAAGCGTGAAGTTATCATGAACGAAAAAATAGACCTTAAAAAGTTTGCGGAAGCAGTTGAATACATCGCAGGCGGTGTGAGCGACCTCGCCAGAACCGGCCGCTTTCTGTTGACAACCTCCCTTATTGATTACCTGGGAGATGAAGAACACCTTTTCCCGGAAAAGCAAAGCCTAGAAAATTTCGCGTACATGCTGCAATGCATAGAGGATTGCAGAAAATAATTATCAACAACTAAAATCTTAAATGATGAAAAACTCCACGCAAAAACCCGAAGAATTAATGGACGGCTTGTTAAACGGCCTCCGGGAAAAATTTGACGAATAAGCATCCGGCCCCGGGCACTCCCCGGGGCTTGTTTTTACATAGATATCATATATATATACTAGATATTACATGTATGATAAAACAAGCTTATAACATTGATATACAGATTAATAAACCCGATAAAAACAACGCTTTAAATTTGTCCTTTCAGTTTATTTGTTCTGAGACTATGTTTGCAGGAAATTTATAAAAATGAAACCAAAGCTCAATCACTACAAATTAAGGAAGGTAACACCACAGCTACTGCATGGGTGGACCGCAATGGCTAACATGCTGGGAGTCAGCGTAGCAACAGCGAAAAAATATGTGGAAATGTACGATATTCCAGTTATAAAGCTGAGCGAGAAGCATATACGGTTTTACTCGTACGATGTGATTTTGGCGCTAAGGCAAAACGCAAAATAAAAAACCGGCCTGTTACAGCCGGTTTACAAATCAAAAATAATCTCCAAAAAACCAATGATATATGGAAAACTCGGAAGCAAAAGTAATCATTAAGGGCAAAGAAAGCAATAGTTCTGGGGGGTCAACTTCCGAAAATAAAACTGACAATCATTCAGGTAACGGAAGTCCGGATGGCATAACTGGCCATCTGAATGAAATCACTAACAAAGTATCCAAACTTCCAAAGCCCTCACCTATACCAGATAAACCACTCATACTTGAAAAGCAACACACATTCTGGTATCTTGAAAAGGATAAAGACAGTGATGAAGTAAAGCATTGGAAAATAAATCACAAGCAATTTATTGATTTTTTGAGATTACTGGGCTTTCGCAGATACGATTTAAATAAGGATTTCTTTTTTGTTAAGGTTGTGGATAATGTAATTGAAGAAGTCCCCCTCAATCAAATTCAGGATGCGCTGCTGAAAACTATCGAGGAAGTTGAAAAAAATAAATGGAAACACAAAATTAGTAAGAATGTACTCCTTACCAAGATTCACAGCTCCAACACCATACTTTTCGGCAGAAACAAGCTCTCATTACTTGGACAAATTGAAGATTTGAGCTTTGCACAAGACACCAAGGATGAGGCTTGTATATTTTATCGAAACGGATATGTTAAATGCTCTGCTACCGGGTATACACTAAAAGACTACAAAGGGCTCGATGGTTATATTTTCCGAAATCAAATCATCGAAAGGGATTTTATAAAGAGTGATGGAAAGGGTGATTTTTATCAGTTCACTCGAAATATCAGCATTCCTAAGACGAAGGATGGGAATAGGCTTGAAAATGATCAAAGGTGGCTCGCTTTTAAAACTCACATCGGATATTTAATGCACAGCTTTTTTGATACTCGGCTGGCCGCGGTAAATATTACCGATAGCACGGTAAGCAATAGCGACGAAGGAAGAACCGGTAAATCTTTAACCGGTGTAGCTATAAGCAAAATTAAGAGCACGTGCGAGATTTTCGGGAAGGAATTCGATCACACCAGTCCTCACAAATACAGCCGGGCTAATCTGGGAACTCAGGTTGTTTTCCATAATGATGCCAAAAAGAATTTAGCCATTGAAACCCTTTTCAATGTGATTACAGACGGTATCGAAGTTAACGGAAAATACGAGAAGCCTTTTGTTATTAAAGCAAAATATCTCATCACAAGCAATTCACCGTTACCCACCGAAGGCGATAGTTCAAAGGATCGAGTTTATGAATTTGAGCTTACTGATCATTATAGCCTTTATCACCGACCGGAGGATGACTTTGGCCGCCGGTTCTTTAGTGATTGGGATGCTGAAGAATGGAGCAACTTCGACAATTTTATGATGCAATGTATTTGTGATTATTTACGTGAGGGAGTTATTCCACCAAAAGAAATTAATCTATCCGAGCGCAAAGCAATTGAATACACCAATGCAGACTTTGTTGAGTTTATGAAATCTTCAAAGATTGTTGCCGGCAAAGAATACAATAAGAAGGAGTTGCACGAAGCATTTCTCAACTCATACGATGAATATAAAAACGATAAGTATCTATCGCGGCAAAGCAATTTCACCAGGTATCTTAAAAGTTACGCAAATTACTCTGAAGATCTCAAAGGTAAAATAAAAGAGAGAAGAGGTGATGGAAAGGATTTCATCACTTTTGGTGTTCAAATCAACCAAACAAAACTAAATATATAATAGCAACTCTAATTTTTTCAAAATTATATGCACTTTATGCACTATCGGAGATAAATAACAGAATATGAATATATTAATACAGTACGAAAATGTTAAAACTTATGCACTGTCAATGCACTTTATGCACTGTATGGCAAAGTGCACAAAAACAACATCAGTGCATTAGGAGTACATATCATAAATGAGTTATGCACTTGGTTAAAGAGTTAATTTTCAATTATATATTGGTTAAAGTGCGTAAAGTGCACACGAAATCGGGAAATAGAAACCCATGTTAAAAAATATCAAATGACAGCAACTGAAAATTACCGCTTCATCCTTCAACCTGGCAGCCAAAAACACATTTGCCCTGGCTGTGGGAAACGTCGCTTTGTCCGATACCTGGACCAGAAAGCCGGTGAACTATTGCCGCCTGATTTCGGTAAATGTGACAGACAGATAAATTGCGGGTACTGGGTGGATCCATACAAAGAAGGGTATACCAAGCGGGTATATCAACAAGAAAACGAAAATCCAGCAACCACAAAGCCAAAGGTAAGAAAGTTGCCACCGCCCAGGCCAATGAGCCTCATACAGGTAGGGATCATGCAAGCAAGCCTGAAAAAGTACAACGAAAACAACTTTGTAAGGTTCCTTCACTCGATTTTTGATGAATGCACGGTTCAGCGCCTGGTTGCTGATTATAGGATTGGAACATCAAAACTATGGATCGGTGCATGTGTATTCTGGCAGGTTGACAACCAGGATCGCATCCGGACAGGAAAGATCATGCTGTATAACCCAGCCACAGGAAAACGGGTAAAACATAATGACCGGGCACTGATCCAATGGGCACACAAAAAACTAAACAATCTTGAGTTTAACCTGAAGCAATGCTATTTTGGAGAACACTTACTCAAACAATACCCTGATAAGCCTGTGGCAATGTGCGAAAGTGAAAAAACAGCCATTATTGCAGCCGGGAATTATCCTCAATTCCTGTGGCTTGCAGCCGGTGGCCTCAACTTATTATCCGCTGAACGCTCCAATGCATTGAAGTATCGTACCGTTGTGTTATTCCCAGACCTTGAGGCCCTGGAAATCTGGCAGCAAAAAGCACAACAAATTAAGGAAGCCTACCCTTCCATACGGATTTTTATATCAACATATCTGCAGGACATTGCCGGGGAAGATGAGAAAGCTGCCGGCCTGGACATAGCAGATTTTTTAACTCTTAAAACACATTCCCATGGAACCCCACAAAATTGAAATCATTCGCAACCTTAACAGGATCATTGCCCCTCACTTTGGCGTTGAACCCTGGGATATCACGCGCAAGGACGGAACCATACCGGCAACCGATGCCCGGAGGGTTGCTTATCATATTTTATACTATTATTTTGAATGGCGCCTTCATCAAATACGCGAGGCATACCACAGGAACTCAGTTTCAGGAATTCATGATCTGATCAGGAGTGCCAACGATCTGAAAGAAGTAAACAGCGAATTTGCCGCAAAGCTTCACAAATGCTGGGATGAGATCATTCAGAAATGCCCGGATTATAATGTAATTCTGGTGGATTGAAATCTGTCCTTTGACCAGGGTAAACAACAAACGAAATTTGAACCAAATTAATAACTGATTTAAATGAAAACAAAAGAATTTGCAGGAATGCACGTAGAACATGATGAGGATGGGATATACCTCACACCAGAGCAAGCCCGGGAACTGGACGCTAAATTAGCTATCGCAGTCCAAAAAAAGGAACAATCAACAGCCGAATACATATCGGCAACCAAGGTTAAAACTGTGGCCGCCCAGGAAGAAATTAAACGCTTGAGCATAAAAGCTGCCAAACTCGAAAAACAACCGGCGGCAATTGGAGGGGGAGCTGTCACCAAAGGAGATGGGTTTTTAGGCGCGCCGGATAAGCCGGTTGACCGCGAAGCTCAGAGAATTTACGAAACCACCCAGGCCAACAAAGATAGTTATGTCGACCACCAACAAAAATATGGACGCCAAGCCACTAAAACCTTAAAACGCTTAAGAAAATGAAAACAGAAAAAAAATCCATCGGCTTAGACCGCGAGAAATTTGACAATGTGATACGCAGCTATCGCGTATTCATTGAAGCTTTAAATTCATTGTGGGAGCACTCAAGAAAAACTTTTCCTGATTTTGAATTAAAGGAATTAATAGCGTTCACCGCGACTAAACAGGATCCCGCATATTGGCTTATGAAGCGCCATGTTGAGAAACACCCTGATCAGTTTAGGGGTTTTGATGTTGATAAAATTATTGAGGCCGGTCTGATAAGCTTGCCAAACTTGGACAAAACTGTCAATGCCCAACTTAGAGTGCGCGATTCAATTTACAGTAATTTTCAGGCCTCAATTAAAACAACAAACTTGTTTTTCCCGATTGCCAAACTGTTTGATCAGGAGAATGATATCTTCACACACACCCCGGAATTCAATGGTATAGTTATGGAGTTCTGCACCATATATCTGGAAACTCCGGAACAGGAACAAGTTTATGAAGCACTGCAGCAACTCATCCCGTCCATTAACCTGTTTAAAAAACTAGGCTTAATGGAGAAAATCAAATTTTCTCACAATTTTGATCAAATAGCCTATGCATTTTCGCCTGAAGCTGACCAATACAAAGTTAAGCCCACCTGTTTCAGGACGCCGTTCTTACACACCCTCAACCAAGAGGTGGAGAACCCGGGTAAATTGCGCGACATCTATCAAATCTAAACCACCATGGCAAAACGACTCAGAACTGATGATATTCAGCTCAACATCACTATAAACAGCAATAAGGCAAAGCTGGAGCTGGGTGAACTCGATCGACGGGCGGTAAAGCTCCGGGAAGAAATGAAGGGCCTTAAAAAAGGCACTGAAGAATATGCCGCCAAAAGCCGGGAGCTTTCCCAGGTTAAGAACCGCATGGATGAACTTCGCAAAGAAGTTGGCCTTACTGCTTTATCCATGCGGCAACTGAATGATCGCGCACGTGAGCTCCGGCAAATGCGTCAACATCTTACCCCTGGCACCCAGGAGTTTAAAAAAGTTGATACTGAGCTCAACAGCATAAATGCACGATTGAAGGAGCTAAGGACAGGCGGTCAGCAAGCCGGCAGATCCCTGGCACAAAGCGCCGGCAGCATCAAAACAGCCTGGGTAGGAATTGCGGCCGCAATTTACGGCGCCTTTCGTGGAGTTACCAGGTTAATGCAAGCATACGACAAACGCGCCAAAGCCAATGAAACCCTGCTTTTTGCCCTCAACCAGGAAGAAGCAATCCAACGCCGCCTGATCAGGCTGGCCAGCGATATGCAAAGCCGCCTGGGGATTGATGACGATGTATTAAAGGAGCAGATGACCTTTCTTGCTCTGCAGGGCAGGTCAGAAACTCAAATCCGCAACACCATGCAAGCTGCTGCAGAGTTGAGCAAAGTCATGGGAATAGGCCTGCAGCAAGCCGTTCAGTATCTGGACGGTACGATGGAAGGCAACATTGGCCGTCTTGGGCGTCTGGATGCTGCATTTACAGAGCTCACAACAGCGCAATTGAAAAATGGCGCTGCAGTTGATTTGGTCAATCAAAAATATGGCGGCCTTGCTGAGAAATCCTTTGAACAGGGCCTTGGCCCACTTCGCCGGTTCCAGAACGCCTGGGGCGACCTGCAAAAAACCCTGGGCGGCTTCCTGGTAAATGCATTGATGCCGGTTTTCAACGGCCTCTCCCGGGGCATGGATAACCTGAACGCTGTTTTCGATCGTTTTTACACGACAAGCAACCAGCGTTTTTCTGACCAGGTACAAAAGGTTGCCGAACTCGAAACCAACATCACTCCATTATTGGATAGGTATGATCAACTTGCAACCAAGTCAAATCTTTCAACACATGAGCAGACAGAATTATCCCGGATTATTGGTGAAATTACCACGGCGCTACCTAGCGCTGCAACCCGGTTCGATGAGTATGGCGATGCAATTTCAATAAGCACCGACCGCGTTCGGGAATTCATTGACCAGCAACGCGCAATGATGCAATATGAGAATCGCTCTGCAATTAAAGAAGTTGAGAAAGACGTTGAAAAGGTAAACAAACAACTTGCCGAGATTGGCCCTGATATTGAAGCGATCGAACAAACCGGAACTTTCCAGGTATTCAGGCGCTATTTCGACCAACAGACCCAGGAGTGGGTTGAGGGTTGGCGGGATGCCAGTAGCCAACAGGTGGCCGAAACAATAAAAACGAATCATGAACTGCTTTTTCAGCGCTCCGGAATGATTGCCCGTTTGGAAGAACTGAACGGGGATGCTCTGCAGAAAGAAATCGAACGCCGCCGGCAGGAAGCCGAAGCAAACAAAGAAGTTATTGACAAAAAGCAAGAGCTCACAGATTCAACTGAAATAACCCGCCGCGCTTATGTTGAGCTATCCCGGGCCATATCTCAGGGCCGTGAGGCCTTAACGGATTTTGTTACAGAACAGGATTATGCAAAAGCCGAACAACAGGCCGCCGCCTTGCAGGTACTTGAATCGCAAAAAGCAATAATTGATAAAATCATTTTGTCCGGTGGTTCCTGGGAAAGCTTTATGACCCAAATCCGGAGCGATGAGTTTGAGCGTATGATGAAGCGCAATGAAGATGCGGTAACCTCATTTCTTGACGCAATGAAGATTGATATGGATCAGGATTTTGAGGATCTGTTAAACACTCTGTCTGATGCGAACGATGCACAACTTGAAGGCTTCCAAAAAGTTGGCGACAAAGCAAAAAAAATCCCGGAAGAATGGAAGGATAGCTGGACGGAGTTTGCTCAGATTGGATCTGATGCAACGTTTGATATTATTCGCCAGAATCAGCAAGCAAGTTTAAATGAAAAACTTTCAGGCTTACAGCGGCAACGCGATGCCGAACTTGAAAACGAAAACCTGACCACAGGCCAGAAAGAAGCCATTCAAGAAAAATATCGCAAAAAAGAGGCGAAAATTAAAGAAGATGCCTTTCGCAAACAAAAAACCGCTGACATTGCCCAGGCAATCATCAACACCGCGCTTGCTGTTACCAAAGCTCTAAGTAGCGCCCCCCCGCCCGCCAATGCTATACTGGCTGCCCTTGCAGGAGTTGCAGGCGCTGCCCAGGTTGCTGTAATTGCCTCACAGAAGGTACCTCAGTTTGCCAAAGGCCGTTATAATGTGATTGGCCAGGACGATAACCGGCTTTACCGGCAGGTTCCTTTTGCCGGAAGAGCCACAACAGGCATATACAACCGCGCCTCACTGGTTGCGGAGAAGGGAGATGAGCTTATTGTTGACAGCCCTACCTTGCGAAATATCCGGGTAAATTTCCCGGAAGTATTACGCGCCATTGATATCGCCCGCGTTCCACAATACGCTACCGGCCGGTACCCGGTAAATCCGGAACAGGTACAACCAATCATTAAGCATTTCCCCAGTGAAGCAGCAATTAACAAGCTCATGGCAGCGGCTCAAATTTTTAGAGAGGCAAGCGACAGCCTACGCCGCGATGGAGTTACAGGCCGCTGGTACCTGCAGGACTTCGATAGCATCAATAAAATCAAAACAAAAATTGAAACCCACACAAAAATTTAAACCATGTTATTACTTAAAATAGGAAACCATCATGTTGATGTACCGCGAGACGTTGATGTCCCCGTTGTGCTTCGCAGCCCTGTTTTCACCAATGATGAGGGCGCCATTCCCGGCAGCTTTGTATTCAACTTTTCACTGCCATACACAGACCAACTCAAACGTGAACTTAATTTTGCACATCGCGCCTCCCGGAAAGGAAAACCCATATGGCAGCATGATTCTGAGCTTAGGTTTGGCCCCCTGAAATATTTTGGCAAGGCAACAATCCAGAATATTAATGCCACCGAAGTCGAATTCAGCATGCCTGTTGAAGTTGGCAACTTAGCCAGTGAATTTAAAGATTTAACATTACAGGATTTGGATATCGAAGATGTTTTGCCCTGGGATCCGCAGTTGTGTTATGCTGAATTGACAGATCAGTTCACATTTAAAAAATATCCCGGATTTGGTTCTACGCCCTTCACCGAAGAAATTCCACTTGAGTTTGATTTTTGTCCGGTTGACAGTTTTAGCGGTTATAACCCTGAAACATACTCTTTCACGGCCCCGGAGACCAGGGATTATCATATCCTGGTTCACCTGAACTCCTTTCTTCATCCTATCATGGGGAACCCTCAATTGGGTTTGGCCGGTAAAGACCGCAAGATCCTCATCAAAAAAAATGGTTCAGATTTGGTTTCGCCTGACATTACAAGCGATTCGTTTTCCTATATGGATGTGTTATCGCTAAATGAAGGGGATGTACTCACATTCTTTTTGAAGGTATCCAGCCAAAACAGCAACCAGGCAAACTTTCTGGAAGTAACGGTACAGCAAGGCACACAGTTTACAATTGACGACAACCAAGACCCATTTCACGACGTCCCGGGTTCGCAATACCCTGACAAGAATTTTGCCGTATTTCCATTTGAGAATCCTCAAATTCTGGAAAACATTCCTGAATCATTGTACCGCCTCGATGTGAACGACATCAAAGAGGCCACGGCCCGTTTTTCGCCCGTGGTAAACTATTACCGCGATGGTCGCTTCCCGTATGTGATCAGTGGTCTGGCCAATGGCCTTTACGTTTCTTTGTTGAATATGTTTTCGCCTTCGCCCTACCTGGCATTTGTGATGAAGAAAATTTTTGAAAAGATCAATTTTCAAATGGAAAACAACGTTTTTGAGGGAGATGAGCTTAAACAAATAACGATTATTTGCAATAGTTTTATTTGCAATTACTTCCCCAGTTATGAGCCGCTATTGCTGAAAGATTTTATCCCTGATGAAACTCTTAAGGGCTTTATCCGCGGCGTGTGCCAGCTCCTGGGCATAGCTTTTAAAGTGAGCGGAGCCAGGCGAACCATTGAGTTTAAGTTTCTCGACGACATAATGAGCGATACATCGAGTATTGAATTCAGCGACAATGTGATTGGTGAACTACAACTTTCACCAGAATACTACAATGGTTTTGTTTTCAAAGTCAATCCGGTAGATTGCAAATACATTAAAGACAATTATTATTCAGTTGACGACTTGAACATCAAAGGTTCTGTTAATTCATTCGATCTTTTACCCGAGGACGGAAACCAACTTTTAGATGCATATTTTGTAAACATATGGCGTGCCTGGTTCATTTGGGATTACGATCCGGATACAGGCGGTTATGGTTGGATATTCCATTCGGTTGACTACTCAACTGAGATTAAAGAAACCGAGGAAGAACGCGGGGATCCCTTCCAGGTTGAGCTAAAGCTTTCAACACCTGCCGCGCGTGTCTGGGATAAAGAGTTTCCGATCCAGGATTCAACAGTAGGGGCAGGGTTCCGGTTGTGGCATATTCCTGCATTCCATGTTCCTGGCAACTTCAAAATGCTGCCCAAAAAATACAAATCAAAATCGGTTTATGCTCTTATTCCTTACTGGGGCTTGCAGAAAGACAACGCAAATGAAAACTATCCGTTTGCCAGCAGCGATGTATATAGCTACAGCCGCACCAAAATTGATCATGCAAACATAAGCTTGCTGCCCCTTGGCGATTATGGTTTGTATGAAAAAAAATGGAAGAAATTCATTCAATGGCGGCTGCAAAGCCCCGGAGAATTTAAAATCATGAAGCAATTATCCCCGCTGGAAATATCGCAACTGAACTGGTTCCGCTGGTATAAAATCCATGGCGTTGATTATTTATTTCAGGAAGTACGATTCAATATTAAAAACAATCGCATAGGTACAGCCCAAATACAGGCATACCGGCGGTAAAACGACCATACATCTACTTTGCTTAAATATGAGGCCGCTTATACAAAATGGGCGGCCTTTTCATATATCACTTTTTCGATATGTGCAATTGCATAGACGCGAGAGGGCGCGTCCCCATAAAACCAGTGATTAAGCCCGGCATTTTTACACGTGCCAGGGTTTAAATGATTGATATTTAGATGTATAGGGGTTATCTGAAATAATATTTACTAAAAACTGTTCAATACGGAGCGTTGTTAACATCTTTATTTGCAAATATTTAGAACAATCCTAATATTTTCAGCGCGCACCTGGTTTGTAACAAAACACTGCTAAAAACATTGAAACAGGCTGAAATCTGACATACTTACGGTTCAATTGGTTGGAGATCGTTCGGGAGGAGGCAAAACACTCCCACGAAAGCCTGAGCATTTCTTCAATAGGGCCACGAGAACCGGCGTTTTCGCGGGAAACTTCAATATCATTATTGAGGTTTATAAAATGATCACCTTCTGTAAAATCCTGATAAAGTGCATTTTTAGCCATTTGCTTAGATGAATAGCCTAAAATTTTCCAGACATGCTCAAAAGGAATTGGGTAGGGATCGGCAGGTTTTTGGAATTGCTCAGTTGTGGTTGTGGTAACCACAACTGGATACCAATCACACCAATTCACCCTGCAGCTTCGCCATAGCATCAACAACCATTTGCTGATCAGTATTTGTGTAGTGATCCCTTAATACCTGGGCCGTATCGCCAACAATCATTGAACGGAGTTCAACCGGAACACCAAGCCGGTAAAGAATATTGCTGCAGGTATTACGGGCCACATGGAAAGTTAACCGTAAATCCCACTCCAGGCCTTCGGCAATACGCTTTAAATGATTGTTTGTAGTTTGGTTTGGTACCACCCGGAACACCTTCGCATTGTCAAAGGTTTTTTCAGGGATAAGTTTTGCAGCCTGGGCAATGATCGGTACCAATGTTTGTTTATTGGTTTTTTGCTGAGTAAATCGAAGGAACAGGTTTCCTTGCTCCGTTATGATGTTATTGAACCTCAAATTATAAATATCGGAATACCTTAAACCGGTAAAGCAGGCAAACAAAAAGAACCTTAGAACATTTTGCTGGCCGGGGAGTAATGAGTTTTTATCATAAAGTTCCTGCAGTTGCTTCACCTGATCCATACTGAGAAAAGCAGTATTGCCTTTAAAGTTCTTTATTTCAAAATTCCGGAAAGGGCTTTTCTCAATAACATCCTCTTTCAGGGCTGCATTCAGAACACGCCTTATAAATTCCAAACTTTTGAACATGGTTGCATCACAATTGCGCAGCTCATAACAGTAATCCTTATATGAATGAAGAAAATCCAGGTCAATATCTGCAAAGCTTAGGGAAGGTGAAAAACCCCTGAGCTTGCTCAAATGCTTGCGGTAAAAATCTTTTGTTCCCTGGGCAAACTTTTTGTTATTGCGCTTCAAATGGTTTTCCACATACTCATAAAAGCAGTCCTGGTTTGATCCGGTTCCCTGGTAACGCCGGGTAAATGCCTCAATTGTAGGATCCAGTTTCTTGCTCAGGAAATAGTTTTGAATATTAACGGCCTTGCTTATTGCATTGTTGATAGCAAGGTTCTTTTCATGGTTCCGGGGATCACCTTTTTTTACCAGTTGTTTTTCTTTGTCAAAATGTTTTGGCAATACATCAAACCCGACAGGAAAGTATTTAACGTCCCTTTGGATGATTACCCTCAAAACAAGTTGGTGAGAGCCGTCGGCCTTTTCTCTTTCCCGGTAAGTGGTACATATGTTGATTGCTTTCATGTGTTTTTGCGATTAGTAAGCAATTAGTAAACATTATGCCAAAAATAATAAAAAATCGGGTTATACAAATTAAAAAAGGGCTTTGTTAAAGCCCTCATTTTGTAATTTTTACGAATTTACGTTGTATTCTTTAAACCTGTTTTGAGGTCTCAAGCGGATTCGAACCGCTGTAGGAGGTTTTGCAGACCTCTGCCTAGCCACTCGGCCATGAGACCATGAGTTTGCAAAGGTATAAAGAAAATCCGAATTTTAACAAACGTGCTTCTTTGTAACGGATGCATATTTTTTCAGACAATCCTCACAAAGACAGTCATGAAAGCTAGATCTGATCATATCTGCATTCTCTTTTGGGATCGTATAGGCCACACACCAGCATGCTGTTGAATGAAAGCATTCAAATGTTGCCCCGCAGGAAGGGCATATTTTAATTTTGTCAGGATTATTTTGCATCTATCCAATCATCAGTGGATAAAGTTACACAAACCTTTTCAACTTTACCGCCAAGCGGGGGGTTCAGCTTCGAGATTTTAATATCGGCCCCGGCAATTGCAGGAAAAGTATTCATAACCGACTTCAGGATACGATATGCCACATGTTCCAGCAAATGAGCTTTTACAGCCATTTCATGTTTTACAAGCTGGTAAACAGCCTGATAATTCACCGTCATTTTAAGGTCGTCGGTTATTTCAGCCCTGGAGGTATCTGTTTCAAAGTAAATATCTACAATAAATCGTGTTCCAATAACCTGCTCTTCGGCAAAGCAACCGTGATAGGCAAAAAATTCCATGCCCTCAACCGAGATCATTCCCATATATTTATAATTTTGAAGAGCGGCAAAATTATAAAATGATTTCCTAATCAATAATGCAATATGGCCGGGAATATTTATGATAAGTTAAGCAATCCGTTGGCATTGATTGTGTTTCTATTAACATTGCTGTTTCCGGTGCTTGTTGGATTACTGGCGATGTTACGAACCAAAAATCAAACCGATTTTTTTATAGGTGGACGCTCAATCAATGCTTTTGTTGTTGGATTATCAGCCGTCTCGTCAGGCCGGTCATCCTGGCTGGTGCTCGGGTTAAGCGGCATGGCATATGTTTCCGGAACCGGTGCAATCTGGGCCATTGTTGGGTATATTGCCGTTGAGGCCTGGCAGTTTGTTTACCTTGGCAAAAGGCTGAGAAAAGAAACCCAGGTAATGGATTCGATCACCCTGCTGGATTATTTTGAATCGCGGTTTAAAGACAAGTCCGGATTATTACGAATTGCCGGGGTGATCATTATCGGAGTATTCATTACCGCATACGTTGCAGCGCAGTTCAATGCAGGCGCAAAATCCCTTTCTACCGCGCTGGATATATCCTTAGTTCTTTCTCTCGGCATTTCCGGAATGCTTATCATGGTTTATATGGTTCTTGGAGGCTATGTGGCTGTTGCCTATAACGACGTGGTTAGGGCTGTAATCATGCTAGTAGGGCTGATTGTTTTACCTGTGATTGGCATCATACAGATCGGTGGCTTGGGAATACTTAACGATATGCTTCACAGGTTAAATCCAGAATACCTTGATCCCTTTTCCCTGGGAGCCGGAGTTATCATTGGGTTTCTGGGCATTGGTCTTGGTTCGCCCGGGCAACCCCATATTGTGGTGCGTTACATGTCAGTTTCTGATCCGGCCAGATTGAAGTACAGCGCCATATATGGAACATTCTGGAATATTGTGCTGGGTGTTGGCGCCATTTGTATAGGACTGGTTGGCAGGATTTTGGTTCCTGATATAGGTTCCCTTCCCGATTCTGATCCTGAAATGATATACCTGGCGCTTTCTTCAGAGTATTTCGGCCCGGTTCTTTACGGCTTGCTGGTTGGCGGCGTTTTCGCAGCCATTTTATCCACCGCCGACTCCCAGTTGCTGGTTGTTGCATCCACTTTTGCAAGGGATTTGTATGAAAAGGTATTAACCACCCATAAAGAAATTGACGAAAAAAAGAAGCTTCGCCTGGGTCGCCTGGCGCTAGTGGCTTCAGGTGTTGCTGCCCTGCTTCTTGCATATATGGCCCAGGATCTTGTTTTCTGGCTTGTATTATTTGCCTGGGGCGGATTGGGTGCAGCGTTCGGGCCAGCCCTTATTCTGTCGCTTTTCTGGAAACAAACCACAAGAACAGGGGTTTTGTCCGGAATGATTGCCGGTAGCCTGATCACCATATCCTGGAGATTATGGCTCAAGGATGCTACCGGGGTTTATGAGCTGATACCAGGTTTTCTTGGTGCCTTGTTGATCATTGTGGCAGTGAGCCTTCTGCCACGAAAAAATCAGGAAAAATAACGAAAACTTTTGCAGACTCAATACATTTTGTGATCTCATTTCAGGAACACGTACTGTTTATAAAACCTGTCAGGTTTAAAGGAATACCATTACTTTTGCAAATGTTTTTTATCAATACACTTTATGAACCAGAATAACACCAAGAAAGAAACAGGGAAATCTCTCCATTTCATACAAGCAATAATTGAGGAAGACCTCCGTCAGGGGAAAAATGAAAAAAGGGTCCACACCCGTTTTCCGCCCGAACCCAATGGATATTTACACATTGGTCATGCAAAATCCATCTGCCTTAATTTTGGTCTTGCTGAACAGTACGGCGGTTTATGTAACCTGCGATTCGACGACACAAACCCCACCAAAGAAGACGTAGAATATGTAGAGTCAATTAAGGAAGATGTGCGCTGGCTGGGTTTCGACTGGGAAAACCGCGAGTATTATGCATCCGATTATTTTGAAACCCTTTTTGAGTTTGCCCTTACCATAATCAAGAAAGGAAAGGCATATGTTTGTGATATGAGCGCTGCCGATATCAGCGCCAATCGTGGCACACCAACACGCCCCGGCTTAGAAAGCCCATACCGCAGCCGCAGCGTGGAAGAAAACCTCGATCTTTTCCTGCGAATGAGGAACGGAGAGTTTAAAGAAGGTTCAAAAGTTTTGCGTGCCAAAATTGATATGGCTTCACCCAATATGCACATGCGCGATCCGGTGATGTACCGGATCATGTTTGCACACCATCACCGCAGCGGCGACCAATGGTGTATTTACCCAACTTACGATTTTGCCCACGGACAAAGCGATTTCATTGAAGGCATTACCCATTCTGTTTGTACGCTTGAGTTTGAAGTGCACAGGCCATTATACGACTGGTTTCTTGATCAGATTATTGAACCAGAAAGCTATCGTCCACGCCAATATGAATTTGCCCGCCTCAACCTGAGTTACACCATCATGAGCAAACGAAAACTGCTTGAACTGGTGAAAGGCAATCATGTAATGGGCTGGGATGATCCCCGAATGCCTACAATCTCAGGATTAAGACGAAGAGGATACACTCCGGAAAGCATCCGCTACTTTGCCGATAAAATTGGCGTAGCCAAACGCGACAATGTAATTGATGTGGCCCTTCTGGAACACAGCATCCGCGAAGATCTGAACAAACGCGCGTTGCGCCGCATGGCAGTGATTAATCCGGTAAAACTTGTTATTGACAATTATCCCGACGGACAGGTTGAATTTATGGACGCCATTAACAATCCTGAAGATCCCGAAGCCGGAAGCCGTAAATTACCCTTTTCAAAAGAGCTGTACATTGAACGGGAAGATTTCATGGAAGATGCACCTCCGAAATTTTTCAGGCTGAAGCCTGGTGGCGAGGTTAGACTTAAATATGCCTACATAATTAAATGTGAGAGCATTGAAAAAGATGAAAACGGTGAAATTTCAGTAATTCATTGCTCTTACGATCCCGAAACCAAAAGCGGAATGCCACAGAGCAACCGTAAAGTTAAGGCCACCATTCACTGGCTTTCGGCTTCGCATGCCAGGCATGCCGAAATAAGGCTCTTTGACAGACTTTTTAATGTTGAAATGCCTGATAATGTTGAGGAAGGAGAAGATTATAAAGATCATCTTAATCCGGATTCGCTCAGATTGGTACAAGGCTTTGTGGAAGATTCATTCGCTGACAGCAAATCGCTTGATAAAATACAATTTGAACGATTGGGTTACTTTTGTGTTGACCCGGACAGCCGTCACAATAAGCTTGTTTTTAACCGAACAGTTACCCTGAAAGACGCCTGGGTGAAAATGGAGAATAAATCATGATCGAACCACATATGTTAAGTTTATGTAAATAGTTCAGCAAGGCTCTTTCATATTATATTATTTTGTATATTGCGGCCATTATTCAGGACTGGGGTTTCGGTTTTTACAGGCTGCTTTCTGCAATGCGAAGATTATTACTGTATCCTTTCTGCATTTTGTACGGATTCGTTGTCCGTATGCGCAACTGGCTGTATGATTTGAATGTTTTTAGATCGAAAGCATTTGAAATTCCTGTTATCTCTGTTGGAAATCTGTCAACCGGGGGAACCGGAAAAACCCCACATACCGAATACCTTATCAGCTTACTGAGTGAAAAATTCAAGGTTTCCACACTCAGCCGGGGATATGGAAGAAAGACCCGGGGCTTTTTAACCGGAGATATGTTTTCGTCTTCCCTTGAAATTGGTGATGAGCCGTTACAGTTTGCGCATAAATTTAGGAATATCCGGGTAGCAGTTGACGAAAATCGTGTTCATGGAATTCATGAACTTACCTATCGTTATCCCGATCTGGATGTTATTCTGCTTGACGATGCATTCCAGCACCGTGCGGTAAAACCGGGCCTATCAATATTATTAACGGATTTTTATCACCTTTACTCAGAGGATTTTCTGCTTCCATCGGGTAATTTGCGCGAACCAAGAAATGCAGCCGCAAGAGCAGACATCATCATTGTTACAAAAACACGAAAAGTATTCTCACCCATTACCCGTCAGCGGCTTGTGGAATCTATCAAGCCCCTGCCGCATCAAAAATTATATCTTTCATATATTAAATACGGGCAGATTACATCGGTTCACAAGCAAGAGTGCTCGGTGAAAAAAGAAAAGAAAGTGAATACCATTTTTATGTTTTCCGGAATTGCCAACCCCTACCCGATGGAAGATCATTTGAAAAGCCAATGCATAGAATTGGTATCTATAACTTTTCCCGATCATCATCAATATACTGCAAAAGATATTGCCCGGATAAAGCAAACCTGGGATGATATTTACACCCGCAACAAACTGATGGTAACCACCGAAAAGGATTTCATGAGGCTAAAAAACCCCGGAATATGGAATTTGGTTGTAAATTTGCCACTTCATTATCTCCCGATTGAAATAGATTTTCATGATGGCGATAAACAAGCCTTTGAAAACCAGATTCTTGAATATGTTAAGAGAAATAAGGGAAACCACTGAATTTATCCTGTCGAAAATTAATTCCAAACCCGAGGTGGGAATCATTCTGGGTTCGGGCCTGGCAGGGCTTATCAATGAAATTGAAATTACCGGTACGATTCTCTATGAAGACATCCCAAACTTTCCGCTGTCTACCGTGGAAGGGCATCATGGAAAAATGATCTTTGGGAAACTTGGCTCAAAAAACATTGTAGCTATGCAGGGACGCTTTCATTATTATGAAGGCTATTCTATGCAGGAAATCGTCTTCCCGGTCCGTGTGATGAAAATGCTGGGCATTCAGTATCTTTTTCTGTCGAATGCAAGCGGAGGTGTAAACCCCGACTTTGATATCGGCGATATGATGATCATTACCGACCACATCAACCTGTTACCCACCAACCCCTTGATTGGAGCCAATGAAGAAGAATTTGGCCCCCGTTTTCCGGATATGAGTGAAGCATACGATACCGGATTGATTAACAAGGCAATTAAAATTGCCCGTAAACACGGCATCAGGTATAAGACGGGAATTTATGCTGCGGTTTCCGGCCCCATGTACGAAACGCCTGCCGAATATCGCTATATCAGGATTATTGGCGCTGATGCTGTTGGAATGTCAACCATTCCCGAGGTGATAGCGGCCAGGCAAATGAATATTCCCTGCTTCGCCATAAGCGTGATTACCGATCTTGGTGTGGAAGGCAAGATAGTTGAAGTATCGCATACAGATGTCATAGAGGCAGCTTCCCAGGTTGAGCCAAAGGTTACTTTGATTATCAAGGAATTGCTTACAGGTTTATAATTCATTTGAACCGCTTAGAATGGATCATCAATCTACTCCCAAACACCGGAACGGCAGGAAAAAGATTTACTTTGCTTCCGATTTCCATTTGGGTGTGCCTACATACAAAGCAAGCCTGGAGCGCGAAAAACTACTGGTTCAATGGCTTGACGAAGTACGGCCTGATGCCGAAGCCATTTTTCTGATGGGCGATATTTTTGATTTCTGGTTTGAATATAAATCTGTCATTCCAAAAGGGTTTGTGCGCTTGTTGGGAAAGCTTGCCGAGATCACCGACAGCGGCACACCCGTTCATCTTTTCAAAGGCAACCACGACATCTGGGCTTCTTCATACCTGCAAACCGAAATTGGGATTGAACTTCATAGCAGCAAGCTGATCGCCCGTTTTGGCGATAAGTGCTTTTTTCTGGCCCATGGCGATGGCCTTGGCCCCGGCGATACGGCTTATAAATTCATGAAAAAGCTCTTTCAAAACCGTTTTAACCAGCGGCTTTTCAGGTGGCTGCATCCCGACCTGGGAACCAGAATAGCGTTGTTTTTCTCAAGGAAAAGCCGGCGCGCCAACAACATGAAAGAAGAAAAAAACGGCAACCCACCTCTCCAGGATGAGATGCTTTACAAATACAGTTTGCGTAAGTCGGAACAATATCCTGAAATTGATTATTTCCTGTTTGGCCACAGGCATCTTCCCACCAATGTTAAATTAAACGACAAGGCCCGGCTGGTAATCCTCGGCGACTGGATAAACCATTTCACTTATGCCGTTTTTGACGGCAACCACCTGGAGCTAAAGTACTATCTGAACGGGAAGCCGAATTCCTGATAAGCGATCAGTCCCGGAAAATTGTACGCTCAAGGGAGGCAACGTGTTCAAAGTTCCTGATCGGGTGCTCTTCGTATAGAAAGACCACACCATCAATCCAGGGCATAGGATTGTTACGTTGCAGAAACGATTCTGCAAGAATGACGGTGGTTGCCGCCCCGCCGGAGCTGCCTTGAAAATAACCTTGTGCCCAGCTTGCGCCATGCCATGCTTTTCCGGCATCAAATCCTTCCAATTCCCGGAGATTGATTACGGCCACTTTTTTCTGGTCATACTCCTGAATTCCCTGAACTTCAATGGGAAGATAAGAAAAGCAATTTTTCGAAAGTGCGGTTGCCATCAAGGAAACCTGGATTCGCAAAGGCAGCCCCTGTTCAATCTTTATAAAAAACTGCTCTTCCTTAACTCCATCGTCATTTAATCCTGTTACCGGCCTGTAATTATGTAGCTGATAAATGCATTGCAGGTTCATTTGTTGCAACTGGTTAATGATGGCCTGATAGCGTTTCTTTTGCATTAGTGAATACCCCATTGCTGCGCCAAAGCCCGAAAGCAGGGCAAAAACAATCAATATAAGAGCTGTTTTTCGTTTCATGACATTTAATTTAGAAATTGAACTCAAAATTAGTGAATTAAGCTATTATACGGTTGTTGTTTAAATTATGCCGCGACAACTGTGTTTTTTACTTTTTTCTTAAAAACATATTCCGGAGATAATAAATTAAATTATCTTGCAGCACCAAATTATATTCCATCATTTGAGGCAATATGGCCGGATATTTTATAGAAATGACACGATAGATATGGTGACTGATTGCTGCCAGGTGATTTTTACCGAAAACTTGTTTTTGTAAGCTTAACCTAATCAGTAAGATGTACACAAGAAACAGAAGCTCGTGCTGAAAAAATCTGATTGATGCCAACCATTAACTCAAAACTTTATACCATGAGAAAATCCTATTTCATGACATGCATCATGATTTGCCTGCTTACAGCAGGCTTTTCACAACCCGAAAAGGTGAGGTTCGGAAGAGTTTCTGACGAAGAAATGGATATGAAATATTACGATCCCGATCCATCTGCAGAAGCGCTCATCATCTTTGATTACGGAACCACTGAACTTTCGTATAACGAAAAGAAAGGGCATTTTGAAATCAGATATACGCGGCATATCAGGATAAAAGTCTTTACGAAAGACGGATTGGATTGGGCTGACTTCAAAATACCGCTTCATTCCTCGGGTACGCTTTCAGAAAATCTGGGAAGGCTGAGGGGGTTCACTTTTAACAAGGTAAACGGAAAAACGGAACGGGAAAAACTAAACACCTCTGATGTAATAGAAGAAGTGAGCAGCAGTAGCTTAAAATACAAGGTTTTCACCATGCCCAGGGTTACCGAAGGATCAGTGCTGGATGTTCATTATGAAATATCATCCGATTATTTGTTTGAACTTGTTGGCTGGAGCTTTCAACACACCATTCCCTGTCTTAACAGTGTTTACCAGACCATTATTCCGGAATATTACAATTACAGAAATACGGTTTCCGGTTACGAAAACGTGCTGGTTGAAAAAAGTTCGGCCAACAGGAATATCCTGTATTCATACCGAACCACCGCCAGAGGAGGTATGGGTTCCACAGAAAGCCGACGCGAGCAGGGAAGCCTGCAATACAGCGTTGACATTACCAAATACACAGCCGATAATATACCTGCGCTTCCCAACGAGGCATTTGTAGATAACCGGAGAAACTACACCACCCGTGTTGATTTTGAGCTTTTGTCCTACCGCTTCCCCGATGGTACCCAAAGGCAGTTTTCAACCAATTGGGATAACATAGTCAGGGAGTTGCTTGATCATTCTAATTTCGGCGGGCAGCTATCGGGAACCAGATACATCAGAGACGACATTCAGAAACAAATTGAAGAAATACAGGACAGCGAGGAACAATTGATTGCGGTTTTCAGGTTTATCAGGTCTAAAATAAGCTGGAACGAGAGGCACAGGATGTTTACAAACAGGGGAGCCAGACAAGCTTACCGCGAAGGCAGGGGGAATTCTGCCGAAGTGAACATCAATCTTATCAATGCCTTGCGCGAACTGGGCTTTGATGCAACCCCCGTTGTATTAAGCACGCGGTCGAACGGACGCATTCTTCCGCATCAGGTTACCTACAGCGGATTTAACCATGTGATTGCATTGGTAAGGGCAGGAGGGAAGCAGTATCTGATGGACGCCACTTCTGACTTTCCGGATCCTTTTGTGCTGCCTACCCAGTGCCTTAACGGCAAGGGGCGGATAGTTGATATTGCGGCCAACAACTGGATTGACCTGGATCAGTTACCGGTTTCCCGCTCAATTACCATCATAAACAGCTCTATCACAAACAACAATCAGTTTACAGGCTCAGTAAACACGCTTCATTCCGGCTACACCGCAGTTGGCAAATACAGTCAAAACAAGACCGAAAGCAGAAGGGAAGACTTTGTGAAAGATCTTCAGAAACGCTTTGAAAATGCCGAAATCGAACTAGAAAATGCCGAAATGGATCCAAACAGCAGGAACCAGTTTGCATCGGTGTTTTCTTTTACCAATGATGAATCGGCGGCTTTTGCAGGCGATATGGTTTACATCAATCCAACCGTTGGATTTGAGTTCGACCTCAACCCGTTCAGGCAGCATATCAGAAAACTGCCGGTTAATTTCACCTATCCTGTTGACATTCAGTATTCAAACAGAATAACCATTCCGGAGGGTTATGCAATTGAGGGTTTACCCGATAACCTGAACATTGCATTGCCCGACGGGGATTGCCGGTTCTTGTTTTCATCTTCCATGATGAATAACGAAGCTGTGATCAATGCCCGGCTGATGATCAACCGGATTATCTATGCCCCCGAAGAGTATCAAAGCCTGAAAGCCTTTTTCGATGCTGTGATCAAAAAACAGGAAGAAAAACTTATTTTAAATAAAATATGAAAAACAATCCCTGGTCAATAAGTCAGCGGGTTAACCTGATATCTTTAAAGGCCGGCTTTATCGTGTTCTTATTCATGCTGTTATTTTCTGCCGGTAATTTGTCGGGTGCACAAAGCACGGCCGTTTCTCTTATTGCTGACAGCCTGAAAAGAGACGCTGTTGCGGTAATACGTGAATCACACACAACTATTGAAGTTCAAAGCCTCAGAAACGCCGTTTTAAGAAAGAGAATGGTAATTACTATCCTGAGCGAGGAAGGAAAAGGTTTTGGCCATTTTTCTGAACCGTATTATCAGAACCAACAGATTGGAAAAATCAACGCAGAAGTGCATGACCGCGATGGAAAACGAATCAGGAAGATCAAACAGTCTGAAATTGCCGATTTGAGTTATGTGTCCGGCTATTCATTATTTGATGATAGCCGGATTAAAAGGTTTGAGGTACACCAGCCTGTTTACCCATATACCGTTGTGGTAGAATATGAAAAGGTATACCAGGGTTTTGCCGGATTACCAACCTGGTTTCCACAACCTTCGGGAAGGGTTTCTGTGCAGAAAGCAAGTTTGAAACTGATTTATCCCGAGTCGCATCCGGTTCGTTTTATGTTCCTGAATACCGGAGAGCCTGTTGAAAGCATGGCCGGGGCCAATAAAGAATATGAATGGACGGTCAACAACCTGGAAGCTTTCAGAAACGAACCCTTGTCGGTGCCGGCCTATGAATATCTTCCGGTAGTGTATATTTCGCCCGGTGAGTTTTATTTTCACAATACCACAGGCAAAATGCAATCCTGGGAATCGTATGGCAATTGGGTCGCAGATTTGCTGGCAGGCCGTCAGAATTTACCTGAATCTACCATCAGGCAGGTGAATGCCCTTATACAGGATGTGCAGGACGACCCGCGAGAAAAAGCAAAGCGGATTTATCAGTTTATGCAGAACCATACACGTTATGTGAGCATACAACTTGGCATAGGAGGGTTCCAGCCTTATTCTGCCGATATGGTGGCTAAAACGGGCTACGGCGATTGCAAGGCCCTGAGCAATTATACCATGGCATTGCTTGCCGTTGCCGGAATCGAATCATATTATACCGAAATAGGATCAGGCAGCCGTAAAATACGCTTTGATCATTTTTCATCAATTGATCAAACCAACCATGCCATATTGTGTGTTCCGCTGGGTTCCGACACGGTTTGGCTTGAATGTACCAGCCAGCGCCTGCCTTTCGGCTATGTGCCTCACAGCTTACAAAACCGCAAGGCGCTGGTTGTATCGCCCGACCGCTCACAATTGGTTGATATGCCTGCTTTTGATGCTTCCGAAAACAGCATGGATCTTAGCATGGCAATAAACCTTGACGCCGATGGCAACGCCCTTGCATCGGTTCACAAAATACTGAGGGGCGTGCAGATTGAATCGGTTTTCCCGGAAGTATGGCAAAGCGGAAAAGAACAGCGCGAAGCCATTGTTGCGCGTTATGCCATACCGGGTTCGCAAGTGAATGATTTTTCGCTCGAACTGGTTCAGGACAATGACTTGTTTGCGCGCGAAACCGTTGAAATGAGTATCGGCAGCTTTGCCTCAAAAACCGGTAAAAGGTTGTTTATTAACACAAATCCTTTTATTCCGCTCAGAAGCCGGATGAACAGTCTGAATAACCGCAGAACTGATTTTCAGATCAATTACCCCTATGCCGATCACAAAAGCATTCAATACGGTTTGCCGGAAGGTTTCGTTATTGAAAGCATTCCCGATCCTGTTGTGCTTGATACTCCCTTTGGTCGTTACAGCGCGGAGTTTCAGGTTGACGGCGATACCGTTTCGGTGATCAGGAAACTGACTATTTACGGTGGGCGGTATCCGGCATCTGAATACAACGATTATGTTGATTTTCGCCAGGCGGTGTTCCGCGCCGACCGCAACCAGATTGTATTGCTGGGTCCATAAAGGTTGGTTCAACAGAAAATGAAGAAAAATTTTCATGATTTTTTGTCAAAAGGAAAATCGTTGTATATTTGCAGCCCCGAAAGGGAATGCTCATTTAAATGCGGAAGTAGCTCAGTTGGTAGAGCACGACCTTGCCAAGGTCGGGGTCGCGGGTTCGAGTCCCGTCTTCCGCTCCAATCCCGGTTCAGGCCGGGATTTTTTGTTAAGGCGCAAAAATTTGATTATTTAACAGATGCATTGTATTTTTGTGCTCGCAAAACACAATTTTCAGCCCGGGTGGTGAAATTGGTATACACGAAGGACTTAAAATCCTTTGGCCTTGCGGCCGTGCGGGTTCAAGTCCCGCCCCGGGTACCAGAAGCAGGACAGAGTTCCTGCTTTTTTTCTTACATATCTGACAGACTTAGTTTCTCAACAGCGCACTAATATTTTTTTGACATGAGCCGGACAAACCCCAATTCTCAAGATTAAATATAGATTCAGTTATTTTACTTTCCGGCCTAAAAGTAAAATAAGATTTCTGTTATTTTACTTTCGACACATAATAGAACGAACGTCTTTGGGCTTCATTAACTCTTAGCAGAAATTTTGTATATCTGGAAATTCTCACTTCTTCCCAATCAACTTCTTTATCTCATTCAGTTTCATTAAGGCTTCTACCGGGGTAAGGGTGTTGATGTCAATGTTCAGGATGTCTTCGCGTATTTGCTCAAGCAGGGGATCGTTGAGCTGGATGAAGCTAAGCTGGTATTGGTCTTTGGCTGGTTTGCCCTTTTTGCCGCTTTTTCCGGTAAGTGTTTCGTGGCCATGCGATTGTTCCAGCTGAGCCAGCAATTGGTTAGCCCTTTCAATTACGGTTGAAGGAATGCCCGCCATACGTGCCACATGAATCCCGAAACTGTGCTCGCTGCCGCCGGGGGTAAGCTTGCGCAGAAAAATGACCTTGTTGCCGATTTCTTTCACCGCCACATGAAAATTTTTGATGCGTCGGAAAGATGCGGCCATTTCGTTGAGTTCGTGGTAATGTGTGGCAAAAAGAATTTTAGGGTTGAAAAGCGGATGCTCGTGCAAATATTCAGCTATGGCCCAGGCAATGGAAATACCATCGTAGGTACTGGTGCCCCGCCCGATCTCATCAAGAAGAATAAGGCTTCGGCTCGAAATATTGTTGAGGATGCTGGCTGTTTCGTTCATCTCCACCATAAAGGTTGATTCGCCTGAGGAGATATTATCCGATGCCCCCACGCGGGTAAAAACTTTATCCACCACACCAAGTGTTGCCGATTTTGCAGGCACAAAGCTTCCCGCCTGAGCCATCAGCACGATGAGTGCGGTTTGCCTGAGCAAAGCCGATTTCCCCGACATATTTGGCCCGGTGATGATCAGGATCTGTTGTGATTCATGATCAAGGTAAACATCGTTGGGAATATATTCTTCGCCGGCAGGCATGTGCTTCTCAATCACCGGATGCCGGCCATCGCGGATGTCAATGGCCCAGGAATCATTCATTACCGGTCGCGCATAATTGTATTCCAGTGCAATGGCGGCAAACGACAACAGGCAGTCGAGTCGGGCAACCAGCGAGGCGTTGAGCTGAACGGGCTGTATGTATTCGGCCAACCCAAGCACCAGATCGTCGAAAAGCCTTTGTTCCAAAGCAAGGATCTTTTCTTCGGCGCCCAGAATTTTCTGCTCGTACTCCTTAAGCTCTTCGGTGATGTACCGTTCGCCGCTTACAAGTGTTTGTTTGCGGTGCCACTCGGGCGGCACTTTGTTTTTATGTGTGTTGGTTACTTCAAGATAATAGCCGAATACATTGTTGTAGCCGATTTTCAGCGAAGGTATGCCTGTGTTTTGTATTTCGCGTTGCTGTATCTGAACCAGATAATCTTTCCCTGAGTTGAGCAGGCTGCGTAGTTCATCCAGGTCAGGATTTACGCCATGTGCAATTACGCCGCCTTTTTGCACCTGCACAGGTGGTTCGGCTTGCAGTTCCTTTTCTATCCGGGCGCTGATCAGGCTGCAGGGATTAAGCTGTTCGGCAATTCTCTGCAGCGAGGCATTTCCTGATTTTTCCAGGGCGTCTTTAATGGGAACCAATGCATCGAGCGCCCGTTTCAACTGAACCACTTCGCGTGGGTTCACACGCCGCACCGCAACTTTTGAGATCAGGCGCTCCAGGTCGCCGATAACCTTAATCAGCCGGCCAAGAAGTTCCACCATTTCGGGGTGCGCAAGAAAAAACCCCACCATTTCATGCCGTTCTTCAATAGGTTTGCGGTTTTTCAGTGGCAGCACAATCCATCTTTTCATCATGCGCGAACCCATGGGTGAAATGGTTTTGTCCATCACATTAAGCAAAGTGGCAGCATTTTCGTTTACTGAATGCACCAGCTCAAGGTTGCGGATGGTGAATTTGTCGAGCCAGACGTAGTGGTCTTCTTCAATCCGTGAAATTTTGCTGATGTGATCCGTTTTGTCGTGATGGGTTTCGGCCAGGTAATGCAATGCGGCTCCTGCAGCTACGATCCCCTGGTTTTGTTCTTCGATGCCAAACCCTTTCAGGCCAACCGTCTTGAAATGGCGGACCAGCAATTCATGCGCAAAATCATGGGTAAAAACCCAATCCTCAAAAGTGTTGATATACAATTTGTCGCCAAACAATTCGGCAAAGCGGTGACGTTTGCTTTTCTGGACGATCACTTCGCTGGGCTGAAATGCCTGGAGAAGTTTGTCAATATAATCTTTTGAGCCTTCGGCGAGATAAAACTCACCGGTTGATACATCCAGGAAGCTGATTCCCGAGGTATTTGGCTGAAGGTGTATGGCTGCAAGAAAATTGTTTTCCCTGTGATCCAGGATTTTATCGTTATAGGAAACCCCGGGCGTGACCAGTTCAGTAACTCCGCGTTTCACAATTTTTTTGGTAAGTTTGGGGTCTTCGAGTTGTTCGCATATGGCAACCCTCAGTCCCGACCTGACCAGTTTAGGCAGGTAAGTATCCAGTGCATGATGGGGGAAGCCTGCCAGCTCAACATAAGATGCCGCCCCGTTTGCCCGGCGCGTGAGCACAATGCCGAGGATTTTGGAGGCTTTGATGGCGTCGTCTCCGAAGGTTTCATAAAAATCGCCCACCCTGAAAAGCAGCATTGCATCGGGGTATTTCGCCTTGATGGAGTTGTACTGCTTCATCAGGGGCGTTTCGGTCGGGTTGTCCTTTTTCGCGTCTTTCACACAACAATTCTTGAAATTACAAAGTTACAAGAATATCGTTTTATAAAAAGTGCCTATCTTCGGCACTGATTTTTTAGGGGATGGAAAAGCGTAGAAGATTATTACTGATCAATCCGGTTAACCAACATCGCCGGGGTTTTTTGCTGCGGCAGGAGTCTATGCAGGCTCCGCTTGGCCTGGGAATGGTGGCTGCGGCAACTCCGCCCGAATGGAATGTGCGCATCTGGGATGAAAATTTCAGGCCTTTCCGATTCCGGGAAGCCGATGTGGTGGGCATTACGGCATTTACATCTACCTGTAACCGTGCATATGAAATTGCTGCGCTTTACCGCGAAAAGGGAATCCCGGTTGTGATGGGCGGAATACATGCATCAACGCTTCCTGACGAGGCCAAACAGCATGTTGACAGCGTGGTTATCGGCGAAGCAGAATCCGTTTGGCCGGTGGTGCTGCGGGATATTGAAAAAGGAAACCTGAAACCGGTTTATCGCGGAGGTTTTTGCGGAATGAACCAGATACCAGCCCCTCGCCACGATCTTTTTCATCCCGCTTATTACTTTGCATCCATTCAAACATCGCGCGGATGCCCGATGAATTGTGATTTTTGCTCGGTTCCGGCATTCAACGGATACCAATACCGGTTCAGGGAAACAGAGAGTATATTGGATGAGATAGCCGGAGTAAATAAAAACCTGCTCTATTTTGTTGACGACAACATTATCGGATACAATTCCCAGGCCCACGACCATGCCATGAGTTTGTTTGAAGGCATGGTGAAAAAGAAACTTAAAAAAGAGTGGTTCGCACAGGCATCGTTAAATATTGCCGATCAGACGGATATTCTTAAAGCTGCAGCTGCAAGCGGCTGCAGAATGCTGCTGATAGGAATTGAATCGGAAAGTGAAGCCGGACTGAAAGCATCAAACAAAAAGATCAATCTTAAAATTGGGGTGAACCATTATAAGGAGGCCTTCCGGAAAATTCACCGGCATGGCATCGGTGTGCTGGGCGCCTTTATATACGGACTTGATACCGATACGCCTGCCGATATCAGAAAAAGAACCGATTATATTAACCGGTCGTCGGTTGATGTGGTGCAGGCAAGTGTGCTGACGCCTCTTCCCGGAACCCGGGTCTTTGAAAAAATTCAAAATGAAAAACGCTTGCTAAAAACCAATTACCCTGACGACTGGAAAAGGTATCATTTTATAGAGGTAGTTCATAAGCCATTAAGTATGGAAGCTAACGAACTGGCCGAATCGGTAAACGCAGCATACAGGCGTATATCGAACCGGTTCAGGATTTATATCCGGTTTGTCAGAACACTATGGAATACCCGAAGCTTGAGAACTGCTGTGTGGTGCTATCACAGCAATATGAATTACAGGATGATGGCTTTTGAACAAAAACTTGATTTTCCGATTAAATAAGAAGCCCTTGCTGATGAAGAAACGCAAAACACTCTTATTGGTTTATGCAGCCAGCAAGCTTAGAAAAGGCTTCCTGAACAACGTGGCTACACGCTACCAGCCAATCAGCCTGGGTATTATTGCAGCGCTTACACCCAAAGACTGGAAAATCAAGCTTATTGACGAGAATTTTCGCGATTTTCGCTATTACCCGGCCGATCTGGTTGGCATTACTGCATTTACCAGCACAGTTACACGGGCCTATGAAATTGCAGCAATCTACAGAGAAAAAGGCATTCCTGTGGTGCTTGGCGGAATCCATGCCTCTATGGTACCCGATGAAGCTTTGCAATACGTTGACAGTGTGGTTACCGGAGAAGCAGAAAGCGTTTGGCCACAGCTTATTCAGGATTTTGAAAACGGAGAACTGAAAAGATTATACAAAGGGGTACTCCAGCCTTTGATCAAATCGCCACGTCCGATGCGCGAACTGTTTCATCCGGGGTATATTTTTGCTTCCATTCAAACCTCACGCGGCTGCCCCATGGACTGCGATTTCTGCAGCGTTACAGCATTTAACGGGAAACACTACCGTTTTCGTCCCATTGATGATGTCATGGTTGAATTTGAGGAAATACCCCAAAAACACGTTTTTATACTTGACGACAACCTGATCGGGCATAACAAAACCACTTACGAGCGGGCCAAAAACCTGTTCAGGGAAATGATCAGGCGCAAGCTCAATAAATCATGGATTGGACAATCCTCAATCAATTTCGCTGATGATGAGGAATTGCTCTACCTTGCCGCCAAGAGCGGTTGCAAATTGATTTTTCTTGGCATTGAGTCAGAAATTCCTGACGAATTGACACAGGCAGGAAAAAGGTTCAACCTCATGCGGGGCGTGGATTCCTACAACCGGATATTTAAAAAAATGAACAAATACGGTATTGATGTCATTGCCGGGTTTATGTTCGGATGGGATAATGAAACGCCTGAAATAATCAGGGAGAGAACCAAATACATTACGAGCTGCAAAACCAATTCCATCCAGGTAACCATCATGACCCCCTTGCCGGGAACACGTATATTCGAACAACTGCAACAGGAGGGGAGATTGCTTTACACCAATTTCCCTGATGACTGGCAGCGTTACGATTATTACGAAATGTTGTTCCGGCATCAAAAAACAGATCCCGCAGTGCTGGAAGCACATATACACGAAGCATGGCGAAAAATCTTTTCTCCCGTACAAATTATGAGAAGAACGTTCAGAACCTGGAGGCAAACAAAAAGCCTTACAGCTTCTTACTGGGCATACAGTTCCAATTATGATTTCAGCAGGATTATTGGAATTGGGGTCAACGATCCGGATCAGAAGTATTGATTGCTTCAAAATATTTCCACAGAGGTTCATCAGGAACCGGGGCAACAATGCTCAGCTTATCACCCGAAACGGGATGGCTGAACCCGAGCGATCTGGCGTGTAGATGTATTGAGGCATCAGGGTTTGGCCTTGGAGCGCCATACTTCAGGTCTCCCTTGATGGGGCATCCCAGCACCGACAATTGCGAGCGTATCTGATGATGTCTGCCTGTAAGCAATTCGATTTCCAGCAGATGATAATGATCGCCCGATGCTATCAGCCTGTATTTCAGTTCGGCTTTTGAAGCATTCTTGCGGGGCGATTCAAAAGCGTAAGACTTGTTTTTTTGCCGGTTTCTTGACATATAGTGGGTAAGCTGGCCGCTTTCTTCGGGAGGAAGGTTTTTGACAACAGCCCAGTATATTTTTCTTATTTCCCTGTCGTGCAGCATTTGGTTCATCCTGGCCAGCGCCTTTGATGTCCGGGCAAAAATTACTGCTCCGCTCACAGGCTGGTCAAGCCGGTGCGGAAGCCCCAAAAACACATTGCCCGGCTTATTGTATCTGAATTTGATGTATGCTCTTGCTTTTTCGAGCAGCGGTTCGGTTCCGGTTATATCGCCCTGCACAATGTCGCCGGCACGTTTATTTAATATCAGCAAATGATTGTCCTCATACAGAACCATCTTGCTCACATAATCAACTGCTTCCATGTGTCATGATTAATGTCACGGATCAACCTGCTTTAGCGCCCGTTGCGTTATTGGCTTAGGATCAATATTGTTCTTTTTCGTTCGGGAAGCTCAGCGATTTGATGTCTCTGATATAACTTCTTACTGAACTTTGAATTTCCTCGCTCAGATTGTGATAGCGACGCAGAAATCGCGGAGAGAATTCCTGTGTTATACCCAGCATATCGTGAAGTACAAGAACCTGGCCATCAACACCTTTTCCTGCACCAATTCCGATGATGGGAATTTTTATTTCATTTGCCACCTGCGTTCCCAGCGCAGCAGGTATTTTTTCAAGCACAATGGCAAAGCAACCTGCATTCTCAAGCAAGCGGGCGTCATCAACCAGTTTCACGGCTTCGGCTTCTTCGGTTGCCCTCACCACATAAGTTCCGAATTTATGGATTGATTGCGGCGTGAGGCCCAGATGGCCCATCACCGGAATACCGGCTGAAAGGATACGGTCAATAGATTCAAGTATTTCTTTCCCTCCCTCAAGCTTAACGGCATCAGCGCCGGTTTCTTTCATAATCCGCACGGCAGAATAAAGGGCCTCCTTGGAGTTTCCCTGATAAGTGCCGAACGGCATGTCAACCACAACAAAGGCGCGCGTTACAGCCCTTACTACCGAAACACCATGATAGATCATCTGATCAAGGGTTATAGGCAAGGTGCTGTTATGGCCGGCCATGACATTTGAGGCAGAATCGCCAACCAGTATGACATCAATTCCGGCAGCCTCAACCAGCCTTGCCATGGAGTAATCATAGGCCGTTAACATGGAAATCTTTTCACCTTTCAGCTTCATGGCCTGAAGCACATGTGTGGTAACCTTACGGACAACTATTTTTGTCATACTGCGCAAAAATTAATTACAGATTTTATTGGATCACCCCCAAACAGTTCCTTTCATTTGAATTGCAAAGGTAATAATTCAGACACCAATCGCGGAAAATCCTGCAAATTAAAGCCTTGTTTATCATAAGTGAACCAGAACAGCGTTATTAAATGCACAGCCGAATACTATAATAACTACCTTTGCCATGTGATTTTCATAATACTTAACTGCTCTGAAGATGAACTTTCGTAAACTCCTGCCCCTACTGCTGTCAACACTGTTAATCAGCTCCTGTGAAACCGATTTCGACCTGAACGCCGAATGGAAAGACATCACCATAGTTTATGGCTTACTGAACCAGAACGACAGCATTCATTACATCAGGGTGCAGAAAGCTTTTCTGGGCGAAGGCAATACGCTTCATATGGCTCTTGAGCCTGATTCGAACATTTACAAAGGGAAGCTGGAAGTTGTTATGGAAGAATGGAGCGGAAGCAACAGGTTGCGCCAGATTAAGCTTGATACCATTAGCATTCACGAGAAGGAGGACGGGGTGTTTTTTAACCCCACACAGCCGCTTTTTTATACTACGGAAACCATCAACCCGAATTATCTGTACAAATTGTTGATTACAAACAAAGAAACAGATAAGCTAATTTCTTCCGAAACACGGCTGATCAATGATTTTAGCATCACCAGGCCTGCCGCAAACACTCAGATCAACTTCCAGGTAGTGGGATCAAACACCCGCACTTTTGTGTGGAAACATACGCCAAATGCCGGCCGCTATCAGATGATTCTTCGCTTCAACTATGTGGATGTCAACCAGAATACCGGCGACACCATTCCCAGGTTCGTTGACTGGAATTCGCAGATTATTAAAGTCAGCAATGTATCAGGCTCCAACGATATAGAGGTCTCTTTTTTGAATGAAACCTTTTTTACCATGGTGGAAACACGCGTACCCAAGCTTGACAATGTGCTAAGGTATCCGGTGAATGTTGAGATTATTGTTCACGCAGCAGCCAAAGAATTCAGCACTTACATTGATGTAAACGAACCTACCTCCAGTCTGATTCAGGAAAAGCCTGAATACACAAACATTGAAAACGGCCTCGGAATCTTCAGCGCCCGCTACAACAAATCAAGCGTCCACCGTTTGCATTTTCAAACCATTAACCGCTTAATGGAACTGGAAGGATACAACTTTCAATGGATTCCATAATAACGCACTGGCCTGCTGACGATTTGTCATAATGTATCATTGTCTCTGAATTTGTGACCCACAACCCCTTGCGCATTATTTAAACCGGCATCCTGCCCCAACGCCCTCATTAACAACAATATGTGTCTTGTTTGTGATTTTCGTCCCGGAGATCTACACAGGCAGCTTCCTTGTTAATCAGTGAAATTCGGCATTGTGGCACAATCATTGACCAGTAGCTGCAAACCGGAAAAATTATTGTTAACCTGATTAATAAAAATATATTATGGGAAAAATTATCGGAATTGACCTAGGAACTACCAACTCTTGTGTTGCCGTGATGGAAGGCAGCGAACCAGTAGTTATACCCAATAGCGAGGGACGTCGCACAACACCCTCAATCGTTGCATTTACCGAAAACGGTGAAAGGAAAGTGGGAGATCCTGCAAAACGCCAGGCCATTACCAATCCGCAAAAAACGATATTCTCCATCAAGCGTTTTATGGGCGAAACCTTTGACAGGGTTCAGAAAGAAGTAAATCGCGTGCCTTATGTGGTTGAAAAAGGCGACAACAACACGCCCCGCGTTCGCATTGACGACAGACTTTATACACCCCAGGAAATATCAGCTATGGTACTTCAGAAAATGAAGAAAACAGCAGAAGATTATCTGGGTCAGACCGTTACAGAAGCCGTTATTACCGTTCCGGCATATTTCAGCGATTCGCAACGCCAGGCAACCAAGGAAGCAGGTGAAATAGCCGGATTGACAGTTAAAAGAATTATTAACGAGCCAACTGCGGCTGCCCTTTCATACGGCCTTGACAAAAAAAATAAGGACATAAAAGTTGCCGTTTTCGACCTGGGTGGCGGAACTTTCGACATCTCTATTCTTGAACTTGGCGATGGCGTATTTGAAGTGAAGTCAACCAACGGCGACACACACCTTGGCGGCGATGATTTTGACCAGATGATCATTGACTGGCTTGCCGAAGAATTTAAAAAAGACGAAAACATTGACCTGCGTAAAGACCCGATGGCTTTACAGCGCCTGAAGGAAGCCGCCGAGAAAGCCAAAATCGAATTGTCGAGTTCAACCTCCACAGAGATCAACCTGCCATACATTATGCCGGTTGACGGCATTCCAAAGCACCTTGTCAGAACCCTGAGCCGCGCAAAATTTGATCAATTAACAGAAAGTCTCGTTAAGGCAACCATTGAGCCATGCCGCAAAGCGCTGAGCGATTCAGGGCTGAAGGCCTCGGAAATTGATGAAGTAATCCTTGTAGGAGGCTCAACCCGAATTCCTGCCATCCAAAAGGTTGTTGAAGAGTTCTTTGGAAAAACCCCTTCAAAAGGCGTAAATCCGGATGAAGTAGTGGCCATAGGCGCTGCCATTCAGGGCGGGGTTCTTACCGGCGAGGTTAAAGACGTTCTTTTGCTCGACGTAACACCTCTATCGCTTGGTATCGAAACACTTGGCGGCGTTATGACTAAGCTGATCGAATCCAACACCACCATTCCTACCAAGAAATCGGAAGTGTTCTCCACAGCATCGGATAATCAGCCTTCGGTTGAAATTCATGTGTTACAGGGCGAGCGCCCGATGGCCAGTGGCAACAAGAGCATTGGCAGGTTCCATCTCGATGGCATTCCTCCCGCACCGCGTGGACTTCCGCAGATCGAAGTAATCTTCGATATTGACGCCAACGGTATCCTGAATGTTACTGCCAAAGACAAAGGCACAGGAAAATCCCAGCAAATCAGGATTGAGGCTACCAGCGGACTGAGTGATGATGAAATAAAGCGCATGAAAGCCGAGGCCGAAGCCAATGCCGACGCAGACAAAAAGCTGAAGGAAGAAGTTGACAAGCTCAACAGCGCCGACGCACTGATATTTCAAACTGAAAAACAATTAAAGGAATTTGGCGACAAATTACCCGCCGATAAAAAACAACCCATTGAAAATGCGTTGAATAAACTCAGGGAGGCGCATAAAAACCGCAGTATTCCTGAAATTGATGCCGCCATGACCGAGCTGAATACAGCCTGGCAGGCTGCCAGCGAAGAAATGTACAAGGCAACCCAGCAGCAACCCTCACCTGATCAGCCGGGCTCCGGACAACAAGATCCCGCTGAACCTAAAGGGGGCAACGATGAAGTGACAGATGTTGACTTTGAAGAAGTTAAAAATGATTAACAGGACAGAATCAAGCAGAAAAGCCGCTCAGCAATGAACGGCTTTTTTTATATGAGTCTGAACATGCCGCAACATCACTTCGTTCGGGTTTTGTATCTTTGAAACAGAAATGAAACACTTTTTTACACTAATATTATTGGCCGGGCTGGCCACGCTGATTTACGGGCAATCAGGAAATCAACCCATGCGGCTTGAACTCGATGCAAGGCCAAATACTGAGCCTTTTGAAATCATTCCCCTGGCCCGGCATGGCCTGCTGGTGTTGTTGAAAACCAACGAAACCGAAGATCGCGAAAATCGTCGCTGGGTGCTGGCATTATACAATACACAACTGGAGTTACAGTGGGAATTGATCCAACCCGTGCTCCGCAACCTCGAATACCGTGCTTATGCACTGGGTAAAAACGAAATTTCCCTTTTGTTCTACGACCACCGCTCATCATCCGAGCCGAACTTCCAGATTGTAAGCATAAATCTTTCATCCAAACAGGTTCAACTGGCGGGAAATATCATTGACAGGCGCTACGAGCTGGCAACATTTACACGCTCAGGCAAATTCGTTATTATCGGAATGAACTCAAAAGACGATAGCAAGGCTTACCGCTTCAATACCGGTAACGGAGAGATCAACACACTTGAATTGAACCCTGAAGCGGGCAGATATATTGAAAATATTCAAACGGATACTGTATCGGGCGCGTTGATTGTTCTGACAAGCATGAGAAATGAACGCCGCCGCAACGGCCTTTATCTGCAGCGCTTTGATGAAAACGGCAGCCAGCAAAACACCACAGCGCTCATGAAAAACGAGAACCGGAAAATGACAACTTCGGCGCAATTTGTTCCACTGGGCGGAAACAGCTTTATGGTGCTGGGCGCTTATACTTCAAATCCAGGCCGCAGGGCCGCAACCGGTTCCGATCTGGCCGGTAACAGATCAGGTGGTTTTTACAGGGTTTATTCATCAAATGGCAGTCAGAGTCTACAGGTTGATTTCTTCCGTTTCAGTGATTTCTCCAACCTTGAGAGTTATATACGCGGAACCGCCGCCGAACAACGAAGCCGTTCCCGGGGCGGATGGTTTCAGCGGTCGGGATCGCAAAACCCGGAGTATTACATGACGATACACCGGATCAAGCAATTTGACGAAGGCTTTTTGATTTCCGGCGAGGCGTTTACTCCTGATTTCAGGACGGTTACCACCATTGCCTATGATTACTACGGCCGTCCGGTTCCCAGAAGTTATTCGGTGTTTGACGGTTACCGCTACAGCCATGCTGTAGTGGCTGCATTTGATAAGCAAGGCCGTTTGTTATGGGACAACGGAATGGAGATGATTAATATCCGAACCTTCGACCTGAACCCCAAACTGGTTTTGTTTCCAGATGAAGCAGGTGTGGCCATGGCATATAATCATGACGGAAAGATAGCCTGGAAGCAGATTAACGGAATGCAAACCATCACAGGAATTTCATATGCCAATATTGAAACCAGGTACTCCAGGGACCGTGTAAACAGCGAACAAAGCAGCCGCCTGTTTCACTGGTATGGTCATTATTTTCTGGCAGCCGGTTATCAAACCATCATCAACAACTACCTGCCCGATCAAACACGCAGAAACGTTTTTTATATCAGCAAAATAGCGTTTGATTAAACAGTTTTTTCAATGTTGCCGGTGCGGCTTGTTATGGTTTCCCGAAACCCTGAATTCCCTTGTCAAGAAATTCTATAAATTGCCCAACGTTGGTATTATAACTGTAAGGGGGAGCCAGCGGTTTTTCGTTGTGATCAAGCAGCACGTAATAAGGCTGTGCATTTACCCCGTAACGCGTGGCCTGGAAATCGCTCCATTTATTTCCAAAGGTTCGCATCCTTCGTCCGCTAAGCTCAGAAACATACTGCTCTTCTTCATCCAGCCTGGTGCGGTCGTCAACATAAAGTGAAATGATCACAAATTCGTTTCGCAAGCGTTGCAACACATTTGGGTCGCCCCAAACTGCTGCTTCCATCTTCCGGCAATTTACACAGCCGTGGCCTGTAAAATCAAGGAAAACAGGTTTGCCTTGTTTCCGGGCGTAATCCATTCCTTCTTGATAATCAAGGAATTTGATCAATGAATAGGCTCCTTCCTTTACCTGGTATCCTTCAGGCAAGGTGGTTGCTGCACCCGCAACATTTGTTTGAATTCCTGCTGAAGGTCTGCTTATATCAAACACCTGTTTGGTAACAGGTGGAGCGAAAGAACTGATGCTTGTGAGCGGAGCACCCCATAAACCCGGGATCAGATAAATTGCAAATGAAAAAGAAATGATGGCAAGAAAGGCCCTTGGTACAGAAATGTAAGGCAGGGGATCATCGTGATGGAATTTAAGTTTCCCTAACAGGTAAAAACCAAGCATTATAAAAATCACGATCCAGATTGCGATGAAAACATCACGGCTCATCAGATCCCATTGGCCAACAGAATCAGCTACGGTTAAGAACTTGAGCGAGAAGGCCAGAAGCAGGAATGCAAGGACAACTTTTACTGAATTGAGCCAGCCTCCCGATCGGGGCATTGAACCCAGCATAGAAGGGAAAACGGCCAGCAAAGTGAATGGGATGGCAAGTGCAACTGAAAATCCGGTCATACCGATAATGGGCGAAAGCTTGTTGCCGGTAACAGCCGCTTCAACCAGCAAGGTGCCAATAATAGGCCCGGTGCAGGAAAACGACACCAGCACCAGCACCAGCGCCATCAGGAAAACACCAATAAAGCCGCCGGTTTTTTCGGCTTTGTTGTCAATGGCTGTGGTCCAGCGTGAGGGCAACTGGAGTTCAAAAAGGCCAAAAAACGCGGCCGCGAAAACAATCAGCAGCAAAAAGAAAAACACATTGAAACCGGGACTGGTTGACAGTCGGTTCAGGCCATCGGCTCCGAATATCATTGAAACCCCTGTGCCAAGTAAAACATAAATAATTATGATGGAGATTCCATAAATCATGGCATCTGTTCTTCCTTTGGCCTTGTTGCTGGTGTTGCGGATGAAATAACTCACGGTCATCGGGATCATCGGAAAAACACAGGGCGTGAGCAATGCAAGCAATCCGCCCACAATTCCGGCAAAGAAAATATAGAGTAAACCGCTACGGCTGGCGGCTTTGGAATCGTTGTCCCAGGAAGTGCCTGATTCGGTAAGGGTTTCGTCACGTGCAACACTGCCGGCGGGCATAATATCTACAAGGCCCGGCAAACCTTCTGGTCCTTCAAAGGAGGGAACCTGTACTTTAAAATCAATGGCGGTAGGGGGCAGGCAGGATTTATCATCGCAACACATAAACTCCACATAGCCCTCAACGCTGAATGAAGCATTTGTTAGTGGCTTAATTTTTTGTTTGAACACAGGATTCCCGTCGAAGTATTTCAGGTCCATTTTGAAAATCTCGTCAAATTTTTCGATGGGGGCGGGTTCGGCCACACCGCCGAGCAGTTCATAATCATTGCTGGCTTCAAAGTGAAAACCTGTTGGAACCGGGCCGCCTTCCGGAATGTGCTGAGAATACAGATACCAACCTTTGTCAATGCTGGCGGTGAAAATGATTGTAGCTTCAGATGCGCTGAATCTTTCGGCTTTAAATGACCATTTTACAGGTTCAAGTATCTGTGCAAATGATTGAAGGGCGAAAAGCACAGATGCAAGCAGTACAAATAGTTTTTTTGGCATGGACGTCATGAGTGTTAATTTTTTGCAAAATTAGTGGTTTATTCCTGAACGATTGAGATATATAGCTGGTTCAATGTAAAAGCGATAAAGAATAAACAAATCTGGTTGTGGTCCTGACCCTGTATTTATCAGCAATCCTGTAACCGATTATCCAGATTATCTGATCCCTGGCATCTGTCAGAAGCCATGTTTTTTCTTTTTCGGCTATCGAAAATTTGTTTGCAATAAAAAAATCGCTCAGCTTCATATGCCCTTTCATGCCGAAAGGTTTGAACTTGTCGCCTTGTTTCCATTTCCGGATTTTCAACGGAAAGCAAATGGCATCCAGGTCAAGGAAGGCTTTGTTTGGATCAGCTACCGGGTTGAATCCGAGGTTTTTGGGTAGCGTGTTGAACTGTAAATGCAATGGTGAAAAGATCTCGGCGGTATCTTGAAAAATCTCAAATTCATCATTTAACTTTTCAATGCCGGACAATGGTTGCAGTATCATTATATTCCGATCCTTTATGAGGCGATGGGTCTGGCTGCAGAAGATTTTACCTGAAGGGGCTTTCAGGGATTGCATGATTTGATGGTTTTGGGCAGTGGTGAAACCATTTGGTTGCAAAATTTCATGCAGCAGCAATTCAGTATGGCCGCTGCTGAGCAGTTTCGGAATATCAATGTGGGCTTCTTTTTCAACGTTTTTAACGATGTGCTGAATGAGATCGTCAATCTGCTCCCTGTACAAAGATTCTGCACTTGTAAGATGGGAAATATTGTCAGCCATGGTCTTTCTGAAAGCCGGCTGCAGTTCATCAAACAATGGGATCAGGTTATGGCGGATACGATTTCTGAGGTAATCGCTTTTAATATTGCTGGAATCCTCCCTGTAATCAAGCCGATGGCTTTTGATATAATCTTCAAGCTCGCTTTTGTAAAACAGATGCAATGGCCGGATAACCTTTCCGTTAATTGCCGGAATGCCTTTCAGCCCGGCAATTCCGGTTCCGCGCAAGAGATTGATAAAGAAGGTTTCAATCTGGTCGTCCATGTGGTGGGCGGTGGCAATAAAATCCCATTTTTCTGTATCAGCCAGCTCTTCAAACCAATTATAGCGAAGTTGCCTGGCTGCCATCTGAACAGACAGGTTGTTTAAATAAGCAAATTCCTGTGTTTTAAAACGCTTTGAATAAAAAGGCAGTTGATACTTCTCTGAAATAGATTTCACAAAAAGTTCATCGTGGTCGGATTCGGCGCCTCGCAGTTGAAAATTTGCATGAGCCACACCCACAAAGGCATGAGTGCTTTTTAACAAATCCAATAAAACCACGGAGTCCGTTCCTCCACTCACGGCAACGAGAATTCTGGAGTGAAGCGGAATCTGCAATTCATGCAAGAGATGGTGCTCAAACAGTTCCTTCATCAAAAACAAAAGTAAAACATTTCATTCAAGATCACAGGCATGACAAGGCTGTGGAAATTTAAAAAAGCCCATCACGACACAATACATGATGGGCATTATGATTATCGAATTAAAACCAGACAAATCGCATAAAAATCTGATTACGCAACTCCCGGCTTACCTATTCTTGCTTCCGACTTCGGACTTCCTTCTTCTTAAATCTCCCAGGTATCGCCGCTATTCAACAGGTCGTCAACGTTTTTAATGGGCGACTCGGCACGGGCCTGTTCATTTTGCTCTACCACCAGATCGTCGTAGGTTGAAAATACTGCCGATCGGATCACACCCATGGCAACCGGATATAATGGCGGGCGCATTTTGGCAAGCATCAGGTGAAGGGTCGGATCCCTTTCATACTGATCGTGAACGATGAGGTCGTCTTCGGTGACGCCATTTTCGCCAAGTTGCACTACCTCAAGCTTGAGTCCGTTGAGCCTGATGCCTTTATCACGGTTTTTACCAAAAATCAAAGGCTCTCCGTTCTTTAAAAAGATCTGGGTTTCGTCGCGCAGGTCTTTTGCAGCAATGTGCTCGAAGGCTTTGTCGTTGAAAATGATACAATTTTGCATAATCTCAATGATGGAAGTTCCATCATGCCGGGCTGCTTCAAACATTACCTCCGACATAAGCTTGAGGTTGTTATCAACCGCGCGGGCAAAAAAGGTTCCTTGTGCCCCGAGAACCAGTTCGCCCGGATTGAACGGATGTTCAATGGTTCCGTATGGAGAAGTCTTGGTTTTGGCTCCCATGGGGGTAGTTGGCGAATACTGGCCTTTGGTCAGGCCATAAATTTCATTATTAAAAAGCAGTACATTGATGTCAATGTTTCGGCGGATGGTGTGAATAAAATGGTTGCCACCGATAGCCATGGAGTCGCCATCGCCGGTTGCCACCCAAACACTGAGGTGCGGATTGGCAATTTTAATTCCGCTGGCTATTGGCATGGCCCTGCCATGAATACCATGAAACCCGTAAGTGTTCACATAGTAAGGGAACCTGGAGGAACAGCCGATTCCTGAAACGAACATGAAATTTTCTTTGCGGTATCCGATTTTGGGAAAAACGTTGGCCACGGCGGCAAGAATGGCATGTGCGCCACAGCCCGGGCACCATTTCACCATCTGGTCGCTGACAAAATCCTCTTTGCTGAGCGGAATATCTGATCGCTTTACGGTTGTATTTTCAATTTTCATTTTTCCTCCAGAATTTGAGTGAATTTTTCTTTGAGTTCATGAACCATAAATGGTAAACATTGTACTTTATTGAATAGCAGATAAGCGAATTGCGGATGTTTCATCCTGAGGTATCCGGCAAACTGTCCCATATTTTGTTCACAAACCACAATTTTCTTAAATCCTTTAAATACATCTGCTGTATTCTTAGGCAAAGGCATGATATAATGAAAATGCGCATGGCTTATTTTCACGCCTTCTTTTTGCATTTCCTGAACCGCTGTAAGCATGGATCCCTCTGTGCTTCCCCAGCTGACTACCAGCAAATCGCCTGTTTTGTCACCGGTGATGCTTTGCTCGGGAATAAAATCTGCCACCTTGTCAACTTTTTCCTGCCTGAGCTTAACCATGAGTTCATGGTTGAGGGGATCGGTGGTTACATTGCCATGAATATTTTCTTTTTCAAGGCCACCGATTCTGTGACGCAATCCTTCGGTGCCGGGTATTGCCCACTTTCTGGCCAGGGTCACCGGATTACGCTCATAGGGTTTATATGGTGTGTTGGGTTCGGCAATTGGCGGGTTTATTTCAGGCAGATCGGAAACTTTCGGAATTTTGAACAATTGCGAGCCATTGCCAAGATTGCCATCGGTAAGCAACACAACCGGGGTCATATGTTCCAGGGCAAGTTTTGCCGAGATATAAGCATAATAAAAACAATTTGCCGAACCTGAAGCTGCAACAACAATCATCGGACATTCGCCGTTGCGGCCATATAAAGCTTGCAGCAGGTCGGATTGTTCTGATTTGGTGGGCAGTCCGGTTGAAGGGCCGCCTCGTTGAACGTCAACAATAACCATGGGCAATTCTGCCATCACGGCAAGGCCCATTGCTTCGCTTTTCAGCGAAAGACCCGGCCCCGATGTGGTGGTTATGGCAAGCGACCCTGCGTATGAAGCACCGATGGTGGAACAAATGCCGGCTATTTCATCTTCGGCCTGGAAAACTCTTGCACCAAGGTATTTGTGTTTGGCAAGATCCATCAGTATTTCGGTTGCCGGAGTAATGGGATATGACCCTAAAAACAAAGGCCTTCCCGAGCGTTCGGCAGCGGCAAGAAAGCCCCATGAAGTTGCAACGTTTCCGGTGATATTGCGGTAGCGGCCCTTTGGCAATTCAGCAGCAGGAACATCAATTTTTGATTCAACCACTTCCAGGGTTTCGGCATAAGTATATCCTGCCTGCAACACCATTTTATTTGCCTTGATGATTTCAGGCTTTGCCGTGAATTTTTGCTCAAGAAAGGCATAGGTGCTTTCGAATCCGATGTTAAAAATGTAAAGCATCATACCAAGGGCAAACATGTTGCGGCTTTTATCGGCAACTTTGGCGCCCAGCCCCAGCTCGATAATGCTTTCTTTGGTTAGAGTTGCAATGGGAACATCAATCAGGTGAAAAATTCCGAGGCTGCCATCTTCAAGCGGGTTTGACTTGTATCCAGCCTTTTCAATGGCTTTTTCATCAAAAGCATCCCTGTCAACGATGATGATTGCTCCTTTTTTCGCCCATTTCAGGTTCGCACGCAGGGAGGCCGGATTCATAGCAACTATCACATCACACAGGTCGCCTGTGGTGTGAATTTTTTTATGGCCTATATGTACCTGAAAGCCCGAAACGCCGGCAATGGTATTATGCGGTGCGCGAATTTCGGCCGGGTAATCCGGGAAAGTAGCCAGGTCTTTGCCGGCAATAGCGGCAGCATCAGAGAAAAGGGTTCCTGTTAATTGCATGCCATCGCCGGAGTCTCCGGCAAATTTGATTACAACATCATCTCTGTGGATCATGTTCTTTACCTTTGTTTGGCTCATAGTGAAAGGCTTAATTAATTTTGTGCAAAAGTACTTGTTTTATTGGATCGGGGCAGGATGTTATTCACAAAAAATTAACATGTAACAGAATTCAATCTTCACCAAACAGCCTTTTTTACTACTTTTGGCCGCATATGAAACCAAACATCAGCCTGAACAGTATTCGCGAGCCCATCATTGTTGATTTGCAGGAGTTTGAAAAAACTTTCAGCAATTCCATGAAGAGTTCCATCCCCTTGCTGAATATCATTACCCGCTATCTGGTTAAGCGCAAGGGCAAGCAGATGAGGCCGCTGTTTGTATTTCTGTCAGCCGGCGTTTGCGGAGAAATCAACCCACGCACGCAAAGGGCGGCAGCCATGATAGAACTGCTTCATACTGCCACGCTTGTGCACGACGATGTAGTGGACGATTCTCACAAACGTCGTGGTTTCTTTTCGATCAATGCTTTGTGGAAAAACAAGATTGCCGTATTGCTGGGCGATTATCTGCTGTCGCGTGGCTTGTTGCTGTCGCTTGACAACAACGATTTCGATCTTTTGAAAATCGTTTCGGAAGCCACGCGGGATATGAGCGAGGGCGAGCTTTTACAAATTGAAAAGGCGAGGCGGCTTGATATTACAGAAGAAGTATATTTCGAGATTATCAGAAAAAAAACAGCTTCACTGATAGCTGCCTGTTGCAAAGCGGGTGCAGCATCGGCAGGCGCTGATGCCGCTGCAATGGAACGCATGCGGACTTTTGGTGAATACACCGGAATTGCGTTCCAGATTAAAGACGACTTGTTTGACTATCAGAAAGAAAACGATACCGGCAAACCAGTGGCCATTGACATCAGGGAGAAGAAAATGACTCTGCCGCTGATTTACATCCTTAGCCAAAGTGGATTTTTTGAGAAACGAAAAATCATTTCAACCATAAAACGAAAAAACTTGGATCCGGAAGCGGTGGAAAAGGTGATCCAAACCGTTGACAGCAAGGGCGGGATTGTTTATGCCACTGAAAGAATGAAGTTTTACCGCGATAAGGCACTTGAAATTTTAAAGACTTTCCCTGCCAGCGATATGACCCGTTCGCTGGAGCAACTGTTGCATTTTACAATTGAAAGAACCAGGTGATTTTTGATCATCGGGTTGTCAACCGGCTGTCTTTCAGCGCTGCAAATGATCTTATTCCCACTTTTTAAGGGTAAATCCAAATGTTGTTCCCACATCAAGGCTGCTGCGCACATTGATGGTTTGCTGGTGGGCTTCGATGATGTGTTTTACAATGGCAAGACCCAGGCCGGTTCCTCCCTGTTCGCGCGATCGCCCTTTATCGGTTCGGTAAAAACGCTCAAAAATCCTGGGCAAATCCTGCTGGCTGATGCCTATTCCGTTGTCGGTAACTTCAACCAGTATGTTTTCATCCATATCAAAGAAGCTGATTTTGGTTTTTCCGGTTTCTTTGGAGCCATATTTTATTGAGTTGTCAATCAGATTTATAAGCACCTGCCTTATTTTTTCTTTGTCAGCCAGAACATAAACCGGTTTTTCATAAGCTTCGGCAAGATACATTCTGAAATTCTTTTTCCGGGCTTTAATTTCCAGAAAGTCAATTACTTCCCTGGCCAGGGTAACGATATCAACCTTTTTCAGGTTCAGTTTCATTTCGCCTGATTCCAGCTGAGAGATGGCTTCAAGATCCTCAACAATGGCGATCATCCGGTTGATGCTTTTTTCGGTTCGAAGGAGATATTCGCGGTTGATGTTGGGGTCTTCCAGGCCGCCATCAAGCAAGGTAAGCACATAGCCCTGGATATTGAAGATCGGGGTTTTGAGTTCGTGCGAAACGTTACCGATAAATTCGCGCCGGTAAACAGCAAGTTTTTTTAATTCTTCAATTTCCTTTGTGCGATCCTGCCCCCATTCCAGCACTTCCTGGTTTACACGCTCAATGGTGTCGTTGCGGATGCTTAGCTTGAATTTATCTGAGTCTTTCGGACGTTTCAGGCTGTGAATGGTTTTGTATATGATCCTGATTTTTTCGTAGATAAATTTTTCCAGTGCAAACCTGAAAATGAAATAGGAACAGATAAAAAGCAAAACCAAACCAGGCAAAGCATAAAACCATTCAACCGCATGGGCCAGAACAGAAAACAACAGCAGCAGCAAGGCAGTAAATGCAACAACAGAAAGTGATACCATCAGCGACAGGCGGCGCGGGTCAGAATATTTCATTGGCTTTTTTTTAAATCCGGAAACCAGAGCGCATAGTGCTATACCTCAAACTTGTATCCGATGCCTTTAATTGTCTTAATGTTGTTCAAACCTATTTTTTCCCTGATTTTTCTGACGTGCACGTCAATGGTACGATCGCCAACAATTACATCGTTTCCCCATACTTTGGCAAAAATCTCATCGCGCGAAAAAACCTTGTTTGGCCTGGAGGCAAGCACCATCAGAAGTTCAAATTCTTTCTTGGGCAATACGATTTCCCTCCCATCCTGAACAACCAGGAATTTTTCCTTATCAATAATCAGGTTTCCCACCTGAATCACATCCTGAACCACTTCTTTCTCCCTGTATCGGCGCAGCAGGGCTTTAACCCTGCTTAACAATACGCGGGGCTTAATGGGTTTGGTTACATAGTCGTCGGCGCCGGCGTCAAACCCGGCAATCTGTGAATAATCCTCGCCGCGGGCTGTTAAGAAAATGATAATCGTATTTTCAAGATTGGCGTTTTGCTTTATTTCCTTACAGGCTTCAATGCCATCCATTGCAGGCATCATCACATCAAGGATGATCAGATGTGGCAGAATGCGGGCAGCTGTTTCGATGGCCTCCCTGCCATTGTTGCAGGTAAAAATCTGGTATCCCTCCTTCTTCAGGTTGTACCCCAGAAACTCCAGCACATCCGGTTCATCGTCAACCAGTAAAATCCGGTAATGAGTGTTGTCCATTGTTGTTGATGTCTTAGTGGATTTGCAAGTCCAAAAAACTGTGTAAATATACAAACAGTTAACGGAAACAGTAACGTGATTTTCTCCCGAAGCTGCAAATGAAAATTGAAAGCATTTGCCCTTACCGCGCCAGTATTGAACACACCAACACTTTCAGAAGCCAATAATGAAATATATTTATCGTTTTGTCATCATTTATCCTTATTCTTGCGGTTTCAAATCTTGTTGCCCATGATCAATCTGAGCTTGTTTTTCGCCATGATCCTCGCCTTGCTTGCAACCCAGCCCAGGCCTGCCTCCAACGCGGTTAAGCTGCTGCATGATCCCGCTGATGTATGTCTCAGCGCATATGAAACGGCTCTGTTAAACGAGCTGAACAAATACAGAAGCAAGCACAAACTGCCTCCCATCGTTTTGTCGCGTTCGCTCACATATGTGGCACAACTTCATTGCCGCGACCTGGCCATAAACCAGCCGCACAGCCGAAGCAACTGCAATATGCACAGCTGGTCGTCAAAAGGCCCCTGGAGCCAATGCTGCTATACACCCGATCACAAGCGGTCGGAGTGTATGTGGGGAAAACCGGGTGAGCTCACCGTTTATACCGGCGATGGCTTTGAAATTGCATTCCACTCCACCGCCGTTTACGCTAATGCGCAAGAGTTTGCTGAAGATGCCATATTAAACTGGAGTCAGAGCAAAGGCCATAACGATGTGATCCTGAACAGAAACACATGGAAAAAAATACAATGGAAGGCCGTTGGGGTAGGGTTCTATGAAGGTTACGCCACCGTTTGGTTCGGAATGGTTGACGATCCCGATACAAACCCGGTTTTGTCATGCAGATAAACAGAATGAGAAAAAAACGAGTTCAGAAAAAAATATTACTTTTAGCCCTTCAAAGTATCATTGTCTGTATAAACGTATGAAACATTTATTACTATCCATAACCGCAATTTGCTTTTGTCTGCCTTTGCTGCAATCGCAGGAATTTGCCGGCGGGCTAAAAGCCGGGATAGTTGGGAGCCAGGTTGACGGAGACGGTTACCGCGGTTTCAACAAGCCGGGGATTTTCGGAGGGGCATTTGTCAGCCTCAGAACTTCTGACTTAAGCGCTTTTCAGATGGAGATAGCCTTTGTTCAGAAAGGAGCAAGAAAAAACCCGAACTATGAGATAGAAGATTTTGAGCAATATCTGTTGCGTACAGATTATGTTGAGCTGGCATTTCTTTATCATCTTGTTTATTCCGAAAAATTAACATTTGAAGCCGGGCCTTCGTTTGGCTATCTTATGACAACCTTTGAAGAAAAGAACCTGCAGCAAACCACACCCGTGCCATTCCGCAAAAGCATTGTGAATTACCTGGTTGGCCTCTATTATTATGTTAACGACCGGACCGGGGTTAACCTGCGGGTAAACAACTCTTTAATGAACTTCCGTGATTACAGTTATTTGTCCGGCGAAAAACGCCTTCCCGACGACACCTACCGTTTCTTCCATTACGGGCAGTTTCACGTTGCCATGGTGCTGTCAGTGCAGTATCGTCTTTAAAGGTGTTTCAGAAAGGCAATGTTTCTTTTAATCCCATCAAATTTAGCCCTTTTAAGAGCCGATTTTCTGAATATTCTGTTGAATTCCTCCGGTGAGTGGTTTTCCCATTCTGCGCCGGTCATATTTTCCACCGCAGCAGGCAAATCAAAAGCGGGTTCCCTATGAGGATCTGAATACCGGTTCCACGGACATACTTCCTGGCAGATATCACATCCAAATATCCATTGCCTGTATTTGCCTTTGAATTCTTCCGGCAAAGCACCTTTTTTTTCGATAGTGAGATAGGAGATGCATCTTTTAGCGTCAACCACCCTGTCTGCTTCAATTGCACGGGTTGGACAGGCATCAATGCATCGCGAGCAGTCGCCGCAATAATCGCCGCCAGATGGATTGTCGTATGCAAGCGAAAGACTGGTAATGATTTCGGCGATAAAAAAATACGATCCGTTTCGCGGGGTAATCAGCATGGCGTTTTTGCCGATCCAGCCCAAACCGGCTTTAACGGCCCAGGCGCGCTCCAACACCGGCGCCGAATCGGTGAAAACGCGTGAAGTGTTTGTACCGATCTCTTTTTGAATATAATCCTGTAAAACCTTTAATTTGTCCCTGATCACAAAATGGTAATCTGTTCCATAGGCATACCGTGAGATCAGGTAATCGTTTCCGGGCGGCAGAGACCTGGAAGGGTAGTAGTTATGCAGCAAAACGATCACTGAGCGGGCTCCTTCAACAAGTTTTGCCGGATTGAGTCTCATTTCCATGTGGTTTTCCATATAGGACATTTCGGCATGTTTTCCTTGCCGGATCCACTTCTTTAACCGCGGTTCATGATCATGCAGGGCGCTTGCTTCGGCTATGCCACAGGAGAAAAAACCAAGCCCAAGGGCTTTGGTTTTGATTTTTTTTACAGCTATTCCGGGATCCACTGTCTTGTAATGCTGGTTGTTAATTAAACAAATCGGGTTGCCGGCTTTGTGTTTTTCCCAAATGTGAATATGCCCTGGCTGTTGCCTCTCGACCGCGCGGGGTTCGCACAAGAAAACCTTCCATAATCAGAAATGGCTCATAAACTTCTTCAATAGTTCCCGAATCTTCGCCCACGGCTGTTGCTATGGTGCTCAACCCAACGGGCCCACCTTTGAACTTGTCAATGATTGTTGTCAGTATTTTGTTGTCCATTTCATCCAGTCCCGACTTGTCAACATTCAGCGCTTTCAGTGCATAGCGGGTGATGGCTATATCAATGGTTCCGTCGCCTTTAATCTGGGCAAAATCCCGTACACGGCGGAGCAACAGATTAGCAATTCGTGGCGTGCCGCGGCTGCGACCGGCAATTTCAGCGGCTGCTTCCTGTGTTGTGTGAACATTTAAAATCGAGGCCGAACGGATTACGATCTGCTCAAGCACTTTGGCGTCGTAATAGCTCAACCTTGAAGTAATACCAAAGCGCGAACGCAAGGGGGATGTTAAAAGTCCTGAACGGGTTGTGGCTCCGATCAGGGTGAAGGGATTGAGCGAAATCTGAACACTTCTTGCATTGGGGCCCGACTCAATCATAATATCAATACGGTAATCCTCCATGGCTGAATAGAGGTATTCTTCAATAACCGGGCTGAGACGATGAATCTCATCAATAAAAAGCACATCGTTTTTGTCCAGATTGGTTAGCAGGCCCGCCAGGTCGCCGGGTTTATCCAAAACGGGACCGGAGGTGAGCTTCAGATTCACACCAAGCTCATTGGCTATAATGTGTGATAAGGTTGTTTTGCCAAGCCCCGGCGGCCCATGCAAGAGCACATGGTCGAGGGATTCGCCGCGTTGTTTTGCTGCCTTGACAAATATTTTCAGGTTCTCAACCACACTCAATTGCCCGAAAAAATTGCCGAAATCAGCCGGCCGGAGAACTTTTTCCATCTCGCGTTCAGCCCGGCTGAGATTTTCAGTTGACGGGTCAAGATTATGGTTTGCGGGCATGAATTGTTGTGCTTTGAATTGTGAAAACAGAGGCCAAAGATACAAATCAATCAAAAGCAAAACATGATTTTGTCAGTGATAAGCACCTGGCTGATGCAAACTAAACGGTTCATAAAAATGTGCGGGTTAAACGAAATCAAAAAAAAGTTTTACCTTAGCAGCGTTAAAAGGCGGGAGAACCTGAGATGAAAAACATTTTAGCAGCCATAGATTTCTCAAAAGGATCAGTACATGCGTTCCGCTATGCACTGAAACTGGCCACGCAGCTTCACAGCAACCTGAGCATGATATGGGTTGACAATGAAACCGGAATAGGTTCCGGGCTGTCGCTTGATGATAACGAATACCGCAACGAGGCCATCAGAAATTTCAACGAACTGATCTCAAAATACGCCAAGGATTTTCCCGGAGAGATTAATTACAAACTGCGTCGCGGGAAGGTTTATCAGGAAGTGGCCAATATGGCGAATATGTCGGATTCTGACATCATTGTTGCCGGCACCCATGGCGTTACCGGATATGAGCAATACTGGATCGGAAGCAACGCCTACCGTATCGTATCGTATGCCCCCTGCCCGGTAATTACTGTACGCTTCAATTTTAACTTTGACCAGGATATTTCTACAGTGGTCTTGCCCGTTGACGCCACCCCCGATACCAGGCAAAAAGTGCCTTTTGCCTGTGGCTTGATCAAAGACCTTGGCGCTACCATGCATATTTTGGGTTTGCATTCAACATCCCTTCAGTCGCTTCGGAGAAAAACCGAATCAAATATTGAAGAGGTTGTGAAATATGCCGAAAAGGAAAACATTGAATACATCATTACAGAACTGCAGGCAGCAGATATTACCAAGGCAATTATCGGGCACGTAGAAAAGAATCATGCTGATCTTATTGCTATTATGACCGAACAGCAGCGTTCGGCATCGGGCCTGCTGCTAGGTCCGCAGGCGCAACAGCTTGTAAACTTCTCGCCCATTCCGGTTCTGAGCATTCAACCAAAGGAAATATATTCATTGTCGTCGCGTTAGATTAACCAAAGCACTTTCTGCTTTTGTATTTATTTGTTGAAAACCAACACGACATACATTTTGTTAATGAAAGCCATCCTTCCGTTTTTTTTTGCATTTGTAACAATTAACTGTTTTGCACAGGAAAATCAACCCGAAGGCAACATCAACATAATTGTTGATCCGAGAATAGAAGAGCTGGCCCGGGAATATGTAAATGTTTCCAGCCAGATTCACAGCAATGAAGGTTTCCGGATTCAGATTTTCTTTGATTCGGGAAATTTCTCCAAACGCAACGCCGATCATGCCCGGGCCGAATTCATCAGGCGCTTTCCCCATGTAGCAGCTTACATTACTTTCCGCGAACCCTATTACAGGGTGCGGGTTGGAGATTTCCGAACCAGGCTCGAGGCCGATGGGTTCAGGAAAACCATTCTGAGGCATTACCCACATGCTTTCACCGTTAACGACCAGATAAACCCTCCTCCAATTGATTAAATTCGCATTAGTTTTGCCCTCATGTTGCATTTCCCCTCTATTTATATTAATTTAGCGATGGGTTTACCACAATCCACATTTGATCTGCAATCCTCACATCCTCAACACTAAAAGAAACAATTATGAACAACATCTTAGTTGCAATTGATTTTTCCGACTGCTCGATCAACGCCCTTGAGCACGCAATCAGCATTGCCCGTAAAGGAAAATATGATCTGAATATGGTTTGGGTAAACAACCCGACAACGACAAAAATCCTGTTGGAATCCGACCAGTCGGGCGATATGGTAAAGGAGGTTGACGAACAGTTTAAAAAGCTGGTTGTCAAGTACAAAAAGCTGCTTCCCGAAAGCCAGATAAATTATTCCATCCGCGAAGGCAAGGTTTACCATCAGGTAGCGCTTGAAGCCAAAGAGAAAGACGCAATGCTTTTGGTAGCAGGAACCCATGGCACCTCGGGGTTTGAGGAGTTCTGGATCGGAAGCAATGCCAATAAAATTGTTACACTTTCACCCTGTCCGGTAATCACAATCAGAGGTGGAATTAAAATAAGCCGTGAGCTTACCAGGATTCTGATGCCGATTGACAGCACCCCGGAATCACGGCAAAAAGCATCGTTTACCTCACACATTGCCAGGCTTTTTGATGCCGAAGTTGTTGTTCTTGCCCTGTATACATCCGGCATTGGCGCCGTGAAAGACAATATTGACAGTTATGCCAACCAGGTGATCAGGTTCCTGGAAGAGCAAAACATAAAATGCCGGCTCGAAACAATTGAAGCCGACAATATTGCCCGCAATACAATAGACTATGCCGAAAAAATTGAGGCAAACCTCATATCAATTATGACTGAGCAGGAAACAGCCACTTCAAACCTTTGGCTCGGGCCGTATGCGCATCAAACCGTCAACCATTCACCCATACCTGTTTTGAGCATACACCCGATTGACCTGAAAATTGTATTGGGATACTGACCCACTGGTTGATGAAAATTCAATTCCGGTTTGCTGAGATTTTTTCAATCAGCAAACCGGAATTTTTTTGACCTGACTGCCGGGCAGTTCCCGATAAGAAAGCCAGGGGTTAGTAGCGGTCAATGCAGTTAAGATCCTCAAAAGCTGCTTTTAACCTGGCCACCATGGTTTTCTCACCTTCGCGCAGCCATGCACGCGGGTCGTAATATTTCTTATTCGGTTTGTCGTCTCCTTCGGGATTGCCAATCTGGCCCTGCAAATACCCTTCGTTTTTAACATAATAATTCTTCACGCCTTCCCAATAGGCCCACTGGGTATCGGTGTCAATATTCATTTTTATTACACCATACGAAATGGCTTCCCGGATTTCTTCGCGACTTGATCCGGAACCGCCATGGAATACAAAATCAACCGGTTTTTCTGAAGTGTTGAATTTTTTACTGATGTATTCCTGGGAATTTTTCAGGATGCGTGGTTGCAGTTTCACATTGCCTGGTTTGTAAACCCCATGAACATTTCCGAATGCCGCAGCAACGGTAAATTGTTCGCTTACTGATTTCAGGATTTCGTAGGCAGCGGCCACCTCTTCGGGCTGTGTATACAGTTTGGAACTGTCAATTCCGGTGTTGTCCACTCCGTCTTCTTCGCCCCCTGTAACGCCCAGTTCTATTTCAATGGCCACTCCGCAATTATTCATGCGTTCAAAATACCTTTTACATGTTTCCAGGTTTTCGGCAAGCGGCTCTTCAGAAAGGTCAAGCATATGGGAGCTGAAAAGCGGATAGCCGTTTTTCTGATAATGCTCTTCGTTTGCAAGCATTAACCCGTCAATCCAGGGCAACAGTTTGCGTGCAGCATGATCGGTGTGGAGGATTACGGGTATGCCATAAAGGCGGGCCACATGATGAATGTGAATGGCGCCCGAAATTGCGCCGGCAATAGCGGCTTTCTGCTGATCGTTTGACAGGGATTTGCCGGCAAAAAAATGACCGCCGCCGTTAGAGAACTGAATAATAACCGGTGAATTTACCTCGCGGGCAGCTTCCAGTACGGCATTAACAGAGTTGGTTCCAACCACATTTACGGCCGGAAGGGCAAAATGATTTTCTTTGGCAATCCTGTAAATGGTTTTAATGTTTGCTCCGGTTACAACACCCGGGGCAATTGTATTGCTGATTCGTTCTGACATAGTATGTTAAATTTAAATTGGTTCAAAAAATCAATTGTAAGCATTTGAGCATCAAAAGTAATATTTTTACCGATGACCAACGTCATAATTCTTATCTTTGCACCCCGAAACGGCCCCGTAGTTCAGCTGAATAGAACGTCAGATTCCGGTTCTGAAAGTCACAGGTTTGAATCCTGTCGGGGTCACACAATGAAAGGGCGGCAATTATCGGCTGTCCTTTTTTTGTTTCCCGGCTTAATTCCGGCGAAATGCACGGATCAGTTTTCCCAATAACGGAAGGTGTGACGGATGTTTTGAGCTAACCAGAATAATGCCTGACAGAATCATCAGAATCCAGGCCGAATAGCTCCAGCCAAAGCTTTCGCCGTCAATAACCCCCCAGACCACGGCAACAACGGGAATAAGGTAGGTTACCGAAGAGGCAAACACAGGATCGGTCATTTTCAACAACTTGTTAAAAAGCATCAAAGCCAGGGCTGTTCCGCCTATTGCCAGTGTGGCAACATATCCCAGGCCCTCCAGCGCCTGCGGATGGTTTAATACCTTTTCGGGGAAAGTGGTAAACCCAAGCAGGAAAATGAAAACCGGCAAACCAATCAGCATAAACGATAATGCAACAATGCCAACGGGATCAATATCTTTCAGCCAGAACTTGATGATATTAACATTGGTGGCATAAAAAACGGTGGCAATGATCACATAAACCGCATAGCTCAGCTTAAAAGTAAAATCACCGCTTCCGCTTACCGCAAGCAGCCCTGTGGCGCCGGCCAGTCCGATTCCAACCCCCAGGAAATTGAACCAGCGCAGTTTCAGTTTAAAAGCCATGATTCCGACAAGAACGGTAAACAATGGGGTAAGTGAGTTCAGTATGCCCGCTACAGAACTGTCAATTACAGTTTGGGCTTTGGCAAAAAGAAAAGCAGGGGCGCCATTGCCAAGTAAGCCTGCAAGCAACAATACAAACCATATTCTCCTGCTGACGTTTTTCAGCCGTTTAAGGGCAAAAGGCAGGAGGAATAAGAAACTGATCACGATGCGAAGGGCGCCCACTTCGGTGCTCGAATAAATCTGCAGGCCTTTTTTCATCAATATAAATGAACTGCCCCATGTGATCCCGAGCAGAACCAGGATCAGCCATGCATAAGCCTGAGTGGATTTGTTTTGTTGGATCATAAAAGACCACAAATGTGTAAATGCAATATTAGTTTTCAGGCACGCGATATTTTAACGCCCCCTGCATTCAAATCACGACGAATTCGGTTTTTAAGATAATAAACTGATGCGTTCAGGCTTCAAACCCCGGAAAACTGAAACAACAGCTCTTTAAAACAAATAATTCAAGCCTATGTAAAGCCCGCCGTCACCATCGCGTTCATTAAAGGGGCGGCCATAATCAACAGCTACAATGAAGTTTTCATTCAGCACTATCCTCAGGCCAAGGCCCAGTGTGGCGTGCAGCGATTCGGCACCTTTATCTAAAAAGTCAGTCCGTAAAAGTTCAGGAATTTTGGTTTCGTCAACATCTATTTTTTTCACCACCTGGCCAAAATCGCTGAATAAGTTCAGGCCCAGGTAAAGGTTTTGTCTGAACACCACCGTGCGGTAGAATTTCCAGCGCAATTCGGCATTTCCAAAAGCAAAAGCATCGCCCACAACCCTGTTGCGCAAAACGCCCCTGATGGTTTTTGAACCGCCCAACCCATCGGTATTGGAAGTATTGCTGAACGAATTAATCATATAGGGCTGAATATAAAAGGGTGCGGTTCCGGCAATGGTTCCCTGATAGTTTAGGCGATATGCAAACGAAAGTTTTTCTTTTACCAGGGTAAAATATTGCCTGTGTGTGGCCGATATTTTTGTGAACCCGAAATCGCCGTTGCCTAAAAATTTGGGTGCGGTAAACAGCACAACCTCGCTCCACATTCCTTTCATGGGGTTGGGTTCAAAATCACGTGTATCGTACACCAGGCCCACCTTGATGTTGTTGGTCCAGCCACCGTCTTTTTCTTTTTCATTAATAATGCCCCAGCCCACATATTCTTCGTACAAGCCTGGTACATCTTCCGGTAGCAAATCCTCCTTTTTACCCTTGTTCAAAGCCGCAATATCCACAGGGGCAATATCATTGTGAAGAATTCCAAAACCGGCTACCCAGCGAAGCTTGTTTCCTGACAGCTTGCCCTGGAAGTCGGTCATAAAGCGGAACATTTTCCTTTCATGACGATAAAACATCCTTGATAAATAATTGTCATCATCGCTATCCTCCCAGGCGGCATTATAAATCGCATCATAACCGTTGAATCCGTAAAAGTCCAGGGCTTTTTCGGTTAGGTAACTGACATCGGCGGTAACCCTGATGTTCGGGATCAGGTACTCCGAATCGTAAAAGAAGCGGTTGATTCCGCTGCCTTTGGTGTAGCGCGAAACTTCGCCGTAAAGCGAATGCATGTACTTGGGGTAGGATGTGCCGTCGCCAAAATAGTAGAAATTGACCAGTGCGCCGTACTGGAAGCCCAGATCGGAGTTGTAGGAAACAGCAGGGAGGGCGCCGAAAGTCCATCCGGTTTTGATGTTTGCATCATCCTGGGCCATAAGTTTCAGGCCAGGTGATTGTGTTGCAACAACAAATATGAAGCAACACAAAATTTTTGTGAGGGTTTTCTTTTTCATCGGGGTGATATTGGTTAGAAATTGAGCGGAAAGATAGGAAGTTTTTTAATGTGCAACACAATTCGCTTGATTTTTCAATAGCCTGGTTGCAGATGGCAAAAAAACCGGATAAGGGCAAAAACACAGATTAACATTTTATTAATGCGGGAGATGCGCCCGGCATCTCCATTTTTCTTAGTATTGCATTATCGAAATCAACACACTATGAAACAATCAAACAAAATCCTCCGCTTCTTATTTGCTGTGATTATCGTTTCACAAATTTCTTTGCCGGTTTATGCCTGGTCAGAACATCCCCTGCTGGTTCGGCCGGCGTTGAAAACCTTTATCAACTGGGAACAACAGGAACCGGTAGCTGCCATAAGCCTGCAGGCATTTTTGCTTGAGGTGGAGCATGAGCTTGAGCAGTTCCTCAGGGAGCAGGAAACCTGGTCGCGGGCCAACCTGCCAAACTACGCCCCAAGACCGGACGAACTGGCTTTTAAGGCCACCGGTAATCCCGATGATATTCTCGAGCGCTTTTTTATGGCAATACGTGTGAATCCAAACATCAAGGTTCCGTTGTATCTGCACCTGCTGCCCAATGATGATCCGGGAAACCGCCCGCTGGCCGACCCTGCCGGTATCACAACCCTGAGCAATATTGGTTCAATGCAACACACCACTTATGTTTGGTTAGCAGAAGGTGAGCTGGTTTCTGCCTTTGATGTTCTTACTACCGCCAACGATGAACCCGATTACGGTTTTGATCTTGGTCTTTTTGAAGACAACCATACAGAGTACGGGCAAGTTTATGGGTTTGGAGCCCAACCTTTTGGCAATCCCAATCTTGAATACAGCAGCCAGGCGCCTTTCCATATGGCTTTTTATCATGAATCTTGGATACTCTACAAAGCAGGGCCGTTTCTTAAACACACTTTCCTGGATTACAGGATCAACCTCTATAAAATGCTTTCTGAATTTGCGTTCGCACAAAACCAGCCTTACTGGGGCTGGCGCTTTATGGGATGGGGCATGCATTATGTTGGCGATGTTTCTATGCCCTATCATAGCAAACCGCTTCCCGGGGTCAGCACATTGCGCATGCTCTGGATCAACCTCAAAGCCATCCTTGGGTTTCCGCAAAGCAGGGACAACGCTGTTCAGCTTGTTTCAAACAAACATGCTGTTTATGAAGAGTTTCAGGTGCAGGTTCTGCGTATGGCACATGTACAGAACAACTGGCAGCATCCATTTATTCACGCCTTGATGAATCCTAAAGATCTTATTCCTTTTTCCGGCGATTTCATTGTTGAGGTGGCCGCGCGCGAGTCGGTGGCCCGGTCAGGCCCTGTTGACAGAGCCTTGAAAAAGTACATGCCGGCGCACATGGTTTCCGATCCGTCTGTTGAGGTCAGCGATTTGCCTGAACTGAACAGCATTGCGCAACTGGTTGAGGCAGAGATGGGCAAAGAGGCTTACGACCAGCTTGTGGAAGTAATTGCCGAACGCATGGAATCATACAGCATGCATATTCGCAGTTTTCTTTTAAATATCCTCGAAAAAGCTGAGGGATCCTGATTATAGCAAAAAACTTACCGGTTGCGGCAATACAAAATCATTTTGGAAGTTCTAACAAGCTGTTGGATTTTGTTTTCTTAAAACCGCTTTCTATGGAACGCCGCCGCTGGGTTTTGTACTTTCACGAGATTTTAAACAGCATCACACACGGAATTGGTGTTTTGCTGAGCATCGCCGCCCTGGTACTTCTCATTGTTTTTGCCGCCATACGCGATGGCGATGCCTGGCAGTTTGTGAGTTTTTCAATCTATGGCGCCAGCCTGATAATTCTTTATCTCGCCAGCACATTGTTTCATGCCATTCAAAAGCGCAAGGTGAAAAACTTTTTCAACCTTTTTGATCATTCTTCAATATTCATTCTTATTGCAGGAACCTACACTCCGTTTTGTCTGGTTCCATTGCGGGGGCCCTGGGGCTGGACACTTTTTGGCATTATCTGGGGGCTGGCGATTGCCGGAGTACTTTTTAAGGTGTTTTTCTATTCCGACCGCCTGAGGGTGATCGGGACCCTTTTGTATATTGCCATGGGCTGGATCATTCTTATCGCTTTAAAACCTCTGATTCAGAATGTTCCTGCAGGAGCGCTTTACTGGATTTTAGCCGGAGGGCTTTCCTATTCCATTGGGGTGATATTTTACCTGTGGCGAAAATACCGTTTTAACCATGTGATCTGGCATTTGTTTGTGCTGGGCGGAAGCATCTGCCACTTCTTTGCCATATTCCTTTATCTGATTTAGTCAGGAGCTCCTTTCATCACGTTCCATTTGGTATATGTTGTGAGTGCTTAAGTTTGTCAATCAGTGTTTCACAGCCTCTTTGAACAACAGAACATCCCGATAGTATTCTAAGACATACGCAAGTTTTTCTTCACTTAAGCTGCGAATTTTTGATGGTTCACGTAGGGTGTTCCTCTTTTAACAACAGCAAATATCCTAAACACAATTTTGTTTCGAATAATATTCATCGTACTCATGTTGTTTTTTCCCTCTTTCTTCCTGGCCCTGAAATAGTTTTTAAGTTCACCGGGGGTAACTATTGCCGACATAGCTCCCATGTTCAAAAGTGATTTAAGCTGTTTGTTAGCATAGGGATGCACCCTTGCATTTCCTTTTCTTATTCCGGATGACACCTCGAATGGTGCAATACCAGCAAAACATGCGAAGGATCGCGGATTGTCAAAGCTGGTAAAATTATCGGTGCAAGCGATCAGATAAAAGGCTATTATCGGGCCTACACCGATCACAGAAGTAACCAGTTTGTAATTCCTTTCCAGTGCCTGATCACCTTGAATTATCCGTTGAAGCTCTGCCTCAATCTTTTTTACCTTGTCATTGATTTGCTCGATCATATCCTTCTGAATCTGAATGTACAAATCGTTTTCGCCTTCGTAATGGCAATCATTCACATCAGTCAATCCGTTTTTATACGCTGTGCGATGGCGTATAAGTTTCTCACGCAGGCTCAACAAAGATTTCATCTTATCAATCATTGGCCCAGGCAAAATAGTCGGCGACAATGTTTCTCTTTTCTGATGAGCATAATTTGCAATCCGAAAAGCATCTACTTTGTCATTCTTTCCCCTGGTCATCCCCAGGGATCTTTTGATCTCTAAGGCCGAAAGCATAGCAAAGCGTATGTTCTGCGACTGTAGAAATGTACTCAAGGGCCTTGAGTACTTACCGGTGTTTTCAAAACACACCAGCAGATCTTCAGGTTTACACCTGGTCGTCACTATCGATTTCTCGATCAACTCGGCAAAACCTTTATGGTTGTTTTCCACAACAAAGTGCCTCTGGGTTGTGTGTAAGTACAAATCCAGCTTCAATTTTGACACATCAACGCCGATAATCTCATTTTTTTTCATACTTTTGATATTGATTATTAAAATGGTAGTTTGAGCTAAAACCTTTAATAAGATCCTTACATCTATTATTCTAAATGGCTCCTGACTACCAAATCAAAGAATGGAGTCTAATACTATCGATAAGCCTTGTGCTTAAGAATCGGGTAAGTTCACTCCATTCTTTTTTATTAACAAATAAACAACAATTAACAAAGAAAAGAAAAAGTAGCAAAAAGAAAAGAAAATCAACCACTTACAATATTTTGTTCTTAAATACTGTTAATAAACCCTGCAAATCTAAAGGCTATCGGGAGAGCCTCTGAACATATGAATTAAGAATTAAAATCCAGCACTTACTCTAATACATTAACACCCTAACACTTTAACACACAAACTCCATTTACAACATTCTGCTGCAAACTTTCTCAATTTCCGCAGCCGTGGCATGGGCGTCACAACAATAAGCCCCCTGTTCATGGTGCTCACGGCAAATGGTTACCCTGCGTTTAGCAATGCGCTGAATATTGATCAGATGACGGGCCGAAATATTGTCGGTGGTGATGTTTTTTCCTCCGGTTCCGCAGGCCAGTGTCATGGAGGGCTGCAAGGCGTTATAGGTTCCGCCCAACGCGCCCTGCGACGAAGGCTGGTTCACAACAATGCGCCCGGCATTCATGGTTTCGGCAAAATGGCGGATCTTGGCTTCGTCGTTTGAGAAAATACTTGCCGTATGCCCCAATCCGCCGTAACGGTTGATCTCGCGGCAGCGGGCGATGCCTTCTTCAAAATCTGAAACTTCATAAAAAGCAAGAATAGGGGCCAGAATTTCAAACGAAAGCGGAGCATCCATGCCCACCTTACTGAGCGGAGCAATCAATACAGAGGTGTCTTCGGGAACCTCAAAACCGGCCATGGAGGCTATCACATGTGCAGGTTGCCCGATTACCGCTGCATTCATGACTTTTTGCACCCTGTTGAAGGCAATGGGTTCAAGCAGCCCAATCTCTTCGGGGTTCAGAAAATAAGCTTTGCGTCGTTTAAATTCCTCTTTCAATGCCCCGGCATTGTATTTTGAAACCACTACGGCCTGTTCGCTTGCGCAGATGGTTCCGTTGTCGAAAGTTTTTGAAATCAGGATCTGATCCACAGCAAACCGGACATCAGCGGTTTTCCCGACATACACAGGCACATTCCCGGGCCCGATGCCTATGGTAGGGTTTCCCGAACTATAAGCGGCGCGCACCAAACCCACTGATCCTGTTGCCAGAATCAGTGCCGTTTTTTTGTGGGCCATGAAAGTTAAAACCTCCTCTTTGGATACCCGCTTCAGCCATTGAATACAGTTTTCGGGAGCGCCTGCTTCAATCGCCGCTTCATAACAAATTCTGGCCGCTTCGATGCTGCATTTACGCGCAGCACCATGCGGGCTGATGATCAAAGGGTTGCGGGTTTTAATGCTAATGAGTGTTTTAAACAACACCGTACTGGTGGGGTTTGTTACAGGCGTAATGGCGAAAATAGGTCCGAGCGGGCGGGCAATTTCGGTAATGCCGGTTTCCGGATCGTCTGAGATTACGCCTGCGGCAGGAAAGTCTTTGATGTCGTGATACACAAAACGTGTAGCAATAATGTTTTTGATCACTTTATCATCTACTTTCCCGATACCGGTTTCCGCATGTGCCATTTGCGCCAGCCTGAAGCGGTTATTGAAGGCGGCTTCGTAAACGGCTTTGAGGATTTGGTCGGTTTTTTCGCGGGAAAACGAGGCAAATTCGTCGGCAGCAATTTTTGCTGCATCCATTACTTCCTCTACATAATCATTTCTGATCGCGGGAATTTCCATTGTCATGAGGGATTGTTAATTATCTTAACAGATTTTCAAACAGATAGTTTACTCCTGTGTTCCGGCATCGGAAGACATCGTTTCATTTGCTATCTTTACGCCTTCAATTAACGGTCATGAAACGGGGATGGATTTTAGACAGAATGTTGCGTCTTTTGACAGTTTTCCTGGCTGTCGCAGGAGGGATGGGCCTTGTCATTTTGGCTCTGTCATTCTCTTCAAGGCCGTTCTATACACATCACTGGCTTGGTACAGGTATTCAAAATTCCTGTTCCGAACCCGGGCTTATAGTGCTTCTCGGAGCCGGAGGCATGCCCAGTGGCGAGAACATGATGCGTATTTATTATGCTGCAGAAGCCTGGAAACAATTTTCTCATTGCAACATTTTCCTCAGCCTTCCAGGCGACACAGCCGACGAGAAAGGCAGCATTGCTTTAATGAAGCAAGAACTCATCATGAGAGGTGTAAGCCCTGAAAAGATCCGATACGAGGCCAAAGGAAAAAACACCCGTGGTCAGGCCCTTGAACTTGCCGGTATGGACAATGGGGGGCTTTTACAGGCTTGCGCACTGGTAATAACGTCCCCTGGCCATATGCGCCGCAGCATTCTCACATTCAGGAAAGCCGGCTTTCATTTTTTGATCCCCCTTCCGGCCTTTGAAATACCCCTGGAGGGCGAACTACGATTCGACGACGACGAACTAGGCGGGGAGCGGCGTTTTGTTGCCCCTTCAACAGGCCAGACGCTTACCCTGCGCTATGAAATCTGGACACAACTGAATTACCAACTGGTTTGTGCCCGCGAGTTTGTTGCCCTGGGCTATTATTGGCTAAGGGGATGGATTTAAATTGATCTGGCAGGATTTTCATCAGAAACCCGACGGGGTTTCCCAAACCCGTCGGTGTTTTTCCCACAACTCGTCGGTGTTTCTTATTAACCCGCCAGTGTTTTAAACCTTCTTCCTTATCTCCCTCAGCATCACCTCTGTCATCGAATCCAGGTTGTATTCATAGCTCAGCCCCCAGTCGCGGCGGGCAACATCATCGTTGATACTGGCCGGCCAGGAATTGGCGATGGCCTGGCGAAAATCAGGCTTATAGGTGATCTCAAAATCTGGAATATGCTTTTTGATGGCTTCGGCTACATCTTTGGGTGTGAAACTCATGCCGCCCACATTATAACTTGATCGCAGCGACAACTTTGATGCATCGGCTTCCATATAATCTATGGTGGCTTTAATGGCATCGGGCATGAACATCATCGGAAGTCCTGTATCTTCTTTCAGAAAGCACTCGTATTTGCCATTTCTGATGGCTTCGTAATAAATTTCAACGGCGTAATCGGTGGTGCCTCCGCCGGCTTCGGTTTTATAAGATATCAGTCCGGGATAACGTAAACTGCGGAAGTCAACACAATAGCGTTTGTGGTAGTATTCTCCCCAGCGTTCGCCGGCCTGTTTGCTGATGCCGTATACTGTGTTGGGTTCCATCACGGTAAGCTGAGGTGTTTCGGTTTTTGGGGTGGTAGGCCCAAAAACGGCTATTGAGCTCGGCCAGAATAATTTTTTCAGCCTTACCGAACGCGCAAGCTCCAGGGTGTTCATCAAAGCAGCCATGTTGATGTTCCATGCCTGCATCGGAATTTTTTCAGCGTTTCCCGAAAGAACGGCGGCAAGGTTGTAAACCTGTGTGATCTTGTTCCGGATCGCAAAATGGTTCAGGCGCTTTTCATCCAAAACGTCAAGGATCTCAAATGGCCCGCTTTCGCGTACTTCTGCAGGAGCTTCTTTAATATCGGTGGCAAAAACATTGCCATCACCATAAATCTTACGTAATTCCAGGGTAAGCTCGGTTCCGATCTGCCCTGAACAGCCAATCATTAAAATTCTTTCCATATGTATTTGTAGTTAAAGTGGAGTTGCCATGTCGGGAACGAAGTTCTTGTCGTATTTTCCGGCTTGCAGGTTGTCGCGCACGGCAATGAATGCCTTTACTGTTTGATCAACATCCTCAAGCGTATGAACGGCTGTTGGGATCAGGCGCAGCATGATCACACCCCTGGGAACCACCGGATAGGCCACAATGGAACAGAACACATTATGCATTTCGCGGAGTTCATAGGTCAGTTGTGTTGCTTCGGGAACGCCGCCGCTCAGGAAGACTGGCGTTACAGGCGATTCGGTGCGTCCGAGGTTAAACCCGTTTTCGCGCAACTTGCTCTGAAGCGCCCTTACAATTGTCCACAACTTTTCCCTGAGCTGTGGTTGCGAGCGAAGAAGCTCAAGTCTTTTCAACGAACCCAGTACCAAAGGCATTGGCAGTGATTTTGCATACACCTGCGAACGCATATTGTATTGCAGATAATTGATGATCTGTTTATCGCTGCTCACAAAAGCGCCGATTCCGGCCATGGATTTGGCGAATGTAGAAAAGTAAACATCAATCTGATCCTGAACACCCTGGGCTTCGCCTGTGCCTACGCCGTTTGGCCCCATGGTTCCAAAACCGTGGGCGTCGTCAACCAGTAAGCGAAAGTTATATTGTTTTTTAAGTGCCGCTATTTTATCAATCTTTCCAAGATCGCCGGCCATGCCGAAAACACCTTCGGTAATAACGAGTATGCCGCCGCCGGTTTTCTCAGCCACTTTTCTGGCATGCTCCAGTTGTTTTTCAAAGTTCTCAATATCGTTGTGCTGGAAAACAAAACGTTTGCCAAGATGCATCCTCAAGCCGTCAATAATACATGCATGCGATTCGGAATCGTATACCACCACATCCTTGCGGTCAATCAAGGAATCAATAATGGAAACCATGCCCTGGTAGCCATAGTTAAGCAGATAGGTGCTTTCTTTGCCAACAAATTCAGCAAGGTTTTTTTCAAGCTGTTCATGGTATTCGGTCTGACCCGACATCATACGCGCACCCATCGGATAGGCCAGCCCGTATTGGGCCGCCGCTTCTGCATCGGCCTGCCTTACTTCGGGGTGGTTGGCCAAACCCAGGTAATTATTCAGGCTCCAAACCAGGCGTTCCTTGCCCTGAAAAACCATCCTGTTTGAGATTTCCCCTTCCAGTTTCGGGAACATAAAGTAACCGTGGGCCTTTTCTGCCCATTTGCCAATGGGGCCATAGTTCTGTAAGCGTCTTTCAAAAATATCCATGATTGACAGATTTTAGGTGTTTAATTTCCGGACGCAAAATTATGAATTTGGGGCACATTGGCAAACACTCCGGTCTGTGATCAAATTCCTACCTTTGCAATCCAGAACATTTTTATATGATTGATCAAAACATTCTTGTTTACAATACGCTTTCGAGGAAGAAAGAAAAATTTGAGCCGCTCCACTCACCATTCGTGGGAATGTACGTTTGCGGCCCTACGGTTTATGGCGATGCGCATTTGGGCCATGCCCGCCCGGCCATTACTTTCGATCTGATTTTTCGCTACCTGAAACAGCTTGGCTACAAGGTGAGGTATGTTCGCAACATCACCGATGTAGGCCATCTGGAAAATGATGCCGACGAAGGCGAAGACAAGATCGCAAAGAAAGCCAGGCTCGAGAAACTGGAGCCTATGGAAGTTGTGCAGGCTTATACTGACAGTTATCATCGCAATATGGATCAGTTGAATGTGCTTCGGCCTTCTATTGAACCCCGCGCTTCTGGCCACATCATCGAGCAAATCGGGATGGTTCAAAAGATACTTGAAGCAGGTTTTGCGTATGAGGCCAATGGCTCTGTCTATTTCGACGTTGAAAAATACAGTAAGACACACCAGTATGGCAAACTTTCCGGCCGCGTGCTGGAAGACCTTCTTGCCAACACCCGCGAGCTGGAAGGCCAGGACGAAAAGAAAATGCCCTATGATTTTGCGCTCTGGAAAAAGGCGGAATCCGAACATATTATGCGCTGGCCTTCACCCTGGGGCGAAGGTTTTCCCGGCTGGCATATGGAATGCTCTGCCATGGGAACCAAATATCTGGGCGAGGTTTTCGACATCCATGGCGGAGGAATGGATTTGCTGTTCCCGCATCATGAAGCCGAAATAGCACAGTCAACGGCTGCGCTTGGCCACGAAAGCGTGCGCTACTGGCTTCATAACAATATGATCACTATTAACGGGCAAAAAATGGGCAAATCGCTGAACAATTTCATTACCCTTGATGAGTTTTTCAGCGGTTCGCATACACTACTTGAGAAAGCCTACAGCCCAATGGCCATCCGCTTTTTCATCCTGCAGGCGCATTACCGCAGCACACTTGATTTTTCGAACGAGGCCTTACAGGCTGCCGAAAAGGGCCTCAAGCGCATGATGGCTGCCATGCAGACACTTGAAAAATTAAAACCCGGAGAGAAGTCCGATTCCGATATCAAAACCCTGAACCGGGCATGCTTTGAAGCAATGAACGACGACTTTAACAGCCCGGTAGTGATCGCACAACTGTTTGAAGGTGTGCGCATCATCAACTCAGTGAACGACGGACATGAAAGTATTACGGCTGATGACCTTGAATTGTTAAGGAACACTTTCAGGGTTTTTGTTACTGAAATTTTAGGACTTTTGCCTGAAGAAGTCGGCCAAAGCGATCTGGTTGGACACCTGGTGCAAACCATCATCTCAATACGAAAACAAGCCCGCGAAACCAAAGATTTTAAGACTTCCGATTTGATCCGCGATGAATTGAAAAACATCGGAATTGTTTTGAAAGACAGCAAAGAGGGAACAAACTGGGAGTTTTTGTGATGCATTGTAGCAGTAGTCAAATAGTTAATTGGTTAATTAGGTGTGTTTTGACTTTCATCTAACTGTTTTATAACTCGCACTTAATAAATATGTTATGAATTAAGTATAATTCAAAAATACTGTATCACTGCACCCGCCACCAGCCCACAGTCCAGTGCTTACGGCGGGCAAGTCACTGCATCACAAAAACAAATGCTTGTTCCTGATGGTTAGCTGCCTCTTGCGCAAAATTTTTTGTGGGAGTCTGCCAACTTTTTTAATGCTTTGGATTTGGGATTTATTTTGGATTTTGCTTTTTGGATTTTGGGTTTTTTGTGTTACCAACCGCTAAAGCATTGCACGTTCATCCCCGAAGGAGTTTCCTGCCAGCCTATGCTTTGTCTCTGGCAAAGTTTAACTTTCCTTCTTGAGTTGCTTCAATAACTTTCTTTTACTTTGCAAACAATTCAAAAAATCATCATTATGAAAACAACACAACAAAGGCTGACGCTGTTTATAGCAGGCGCAGCAATGCTTTTAAGCTCCTGTGAAAACCAAACTATGAAAATGGAAAACAAACTCAACGAATTTATTATCGGATACGAACAGCGTGTTGAACCGCTTTACACCGAAGCCAACCTGGCTTACTGGGATGCCTCCATCTCAGGCAAATCCGAAGATTGGGCGCGCGCCGAAGAAGCCCAGCTCAAACTTACCGAACTCCATGCCAACAGGGAAGACTATGTTTTCCTGAAGGAAATCAAAGAATCCGGCGCCGTAAAGGATCCGGTTTTGGTTCGCCAGTTGCATGCATTGTATAACAGCTATCTTTATAACCAGGCCGACATCGAAAAACTGAAAGAAAAAATCCGCCTCGAAACCGAGGTGGAACAGAAGTATTCAAATTTCCGGGCGGTTGTGGGTGGAAAATCAGTTACCGACAATGAAATTGAAGAAATACTTAAGACTTCCGCCAACAATGAATTACTCAAGGAGGCATGGCTGGCACACAAAAACATCGGGCCGCTCGTGAGCGGGGATGTAAAAAAGCTTGCCCAACTGCGCAATGAGATAGCCCGTGAACTGGGATTTGCCAACTATCATGAAATGAGCCTGAAACTCGACGACCAGGAACCCGATGACGTAAACAAACTTTTTGACGAACTGGACTTGCTTACACGCGACGCATTTTCCTCCCTCAAAGATGATATTGATGCGCACCTGGCCCGGCGTTTGAACATCCGCAAAGAAGAACTGATGCCCTGGCATTACCAGAACCGTTTTTTCCAGGAAGCGCCGCGGATTTATGAGGTTGACCTTGATAAATATTATGCCAGCCAGGACATTGTGGAGCTGACCCGCGAATATTTTAACGGCATAGGCCTGGATATTAATGATATGCTCGAAAACAGTGATATGTATGAAAAACCCGGAAAAAACCAGCATGCATATTGTATTCATATTGACCGCAAAGGCGACGTGCGTGTGTTGTGCAACATTCGCCCTAACTACAACTGGATGAACACCAACCTCCACGAATTTGGCCATGCAGTGTATGACAAATACATTGATCCCTCGCTTCCATTTGTCCTTCGCGTGCCCGCCCACACCTTTACCACTGAGGCTATCGCCATGATCTTCGGTAGGTTTGCCAGCAATCCGAAATGGATGCACGATATGGGAATTATTTCACAGGATGAAATGGGGATAATTGCAGAAGAAAGTTTCAGCAGCCTGCGTCTTGAGCAACTGGTTTTCAGCCGCTGGTCGCAGGTGATGTATCGGTTTGAGAAAGCCCTGTACGAAAACCCGGAACAGGATCTGAACGCGTTGTGGTGGAATCTTGTTGAAACCTACCAGCTCTTATGCAAGCCTGATGGGCGCGACGAACCCGACTGGGCAACCAAAATACATGTTGCTTCCTACCCGTGCTATTATCACAATTACCACCTTGGCGAACTGCTGGCCTCACAACTGTATTTTTATATTACCGAACATATTATCGGCGCCCAGGATTTACGATTCCAGAGTTTTGCGAACCAACCCGAAGTGGGCGCTTACCTGAAAGAAAAAGTGTTTCTGCCAGGCAGTCGCTGGTATTGGAATGAGATGATTGAAAAAGCCACCGGCGAAAAACTGACGGCAAAGTATTATGCCAGGCAGTTTGTGTATTGATCACACAAACCATCACCCTCCTGACGGAGCGTTTTTTATGTGCCGGCATTTGAAGTTACCAAGTTCTGGTACCTTCGGGATTTTACCTGCCAATCAGCACCAATAACTTTTTTGTGCCCGAAAGGATTCCGAAGGGATCAGACGTTGGTAAAGAACGGCATAAAGCAATCTTCAGCACCCTGTAAAGGTGCGATATTGGATTTAGAGTCTGCACCCGGCAATCAAAAAACAATGGTTCTTATGCTGCTGTGTAATATCCCGTAGGGATCAAATTTTGGCAGTAATACAAAAGCGCCCCGTTAGGGGCGCGATGTTTTTGTTAATACCGGTTCCTGTAAAACGACCTCTTGGCCTTGCCTGCTGAGTTTCCCTGCTGGGGCGCCCTGAAACGTCTTGGCATTTCAGTGCTTGCTGCTATGGGCTGTTCACTTTCAAAGGTTGAATAGCCAAACATACGCTTCACCTCAATGGAGGCAGGAAGCAGTTTGTTGATGTCTTTCAGGCTGCCACGCTCGGCCGATGAGCAGAATGAAATAGCCGTTCCTTTCAAACCGGCACGAGCCGTGCGGCCAATGCGGTGAATGTATGTTTCGGGTACTTCTGGTAGTTCATAGTTGATCACGTGCGAAAGTTTTTCAACATCTATCCCGCGGGACGCAATATCCGTAGCTACCAAAACTTTGATGGTGCGGTTCTTAAAACCGTTCAATGCTCTTTGCCTGGCCTGTTGCGATTTGTTGCCATGAATGGCTTCGGCAGCAATTCCGGCTTTATTCAGATCCTGGGCCACACGGTTTGCACCATGCTTTGTTCGGGTAAAAATCAGAACGGTTTCAATTTCGTCTGAGAGCAATACTTGCTGCAACAGCGCTTTTTTTCCTTCTTTCTCAACGTAATACACCGATTGGTTAATGCCTTCGGCAGGAGCTGATACCGTTACGGTCGAAATCATTACCGGTTTGTTCAGCAGGCTGTTGGCCAGCGCCCTGATTTCGGGCGGGATGGTGGCAGTAAAGAATCCCGTTTGCCTGCGAACAGGAAGTTTTGCTATGATGCGTTTGATATCAGGCGCAAAACCCATGTCAAGCATGCGGTCGGCTTCGTCGAGGATAAAGAATTCGATCTTGTCAAGTTTTATGAACCCCTGGTTCATCAGGTCAATCAGGCGGCCAGGTGTGGCAATTAAAATGTCAATACCTTTTCTCAACAATGTTGTTTGCGGGTTCTGGGAAACACCACCATACACAACGGTATGCCTGAGCTTCAGTCCTTTGCCGTAATCGTTGAAGCTATCGCTGATCTGGATAGCCAGTTCGCGAGTGGGTGCGAGTATCAATGCCCTGATGCCGCCTGAGCGACTGTCAGCGTTTGAAAGAGATAGATTCTGGAGAATGGGAATCGCAAATGCTGCCGTTTTTCCTGTACCGGTCTGCGCTGTGCCGAATACGTCGGATCCATTCAGAAAATGTGGTATTACCTTTTCCTGTATGGGAGATGGTTCTTTGTAACCCTTTTGTTTGAGCGCCTGGGTTATAGGCGCTATGATGTTCAGATTTTCGAATGTCATAAATAATAGTTAAAGTGCAAGCAGCCGGAAACAACCGTGGCTTTTCGGATAGTCCTGGGTTAAGTTTTGAAATGATCGGGAATTAACACGGAAACGATTGGCGGGAGAGGTATAGAAACTATAAATGATTAACAGCTACTTTAAAATAAAGTGCAAAGGTGAGGATTTTAATTGGATAATTCACATAAAATAGTTTTAAAGGCAAATAACCGGGCTTGAATTCGGTGGACGGAACCTGCCAAATGTTAGAAAAGCCAACTGGATCAAAATGGAAACCCAGCCGGCCGGGCCGTTTAAAAACATCAGTTAAAAGCGGATGTTTTTGAACAGGATTGCCCCATGAATTGTTATGGTTTTCAACCCCCCAACGCCCCATTATTATGATACGTAAGATTGTTTTTGTCCCTTTAGTAATTTTACACCTTTTCCTGTCACTTCGGGCCCAGCAAATTAATATCACCGGTTTGATCACCGACGATGAAACACGGGAAGAAGTTCCTTTTGCCACCGTAGCCCTTTACGAGGCAGGTAACAATTTGCCGATTGATGGAACCACAACCGATCTGACCGGCCGGTTTGTGTTAAGAAATGTTTCTGCCGGAGATTACAGACTCGAAGCTTCCTTTCTGGGATATAATACCAGTGAGATACCTCTGCAATTAAATACAAGGCAGAATGAGTTAAATTTGGGCGAGATCAGGATTAGGCCTAAAGCTGTTCAGCTCGAAGAGATTGAAGTAACCGCCATGGCCAGGTCGGCTGTAAACAGACTCGACAGGGTAAGTTATCGCGCCGAGGATTTTGAAACCGCCCGTGGAGGAACTGCTGCCGAGCTCCTGAGCAGATTGCCTTCGCTGGATGTTTCGCCTGATGGGGAAATTTCGGTTCGGGGCACAACAGATTTTATTGTTTATCTGAATGGGCGTCCAACCCAATTGGAGCCTTCTGTTTTGCTTGCTCAGCTGCCGGCAGTTACCATTGTGGGCGTGGATATTATCACCGTTCCCACAGCCGGGTTTGATGCACAGGGAAAGGGCGGCATCATCAACATCGTTACCAAAGCCGACGCCGTTCAGGGGCTTTCAGTTTCTGCCAGCGGAACCCTGGGCGGAGCGCCCTGGGGCAATCGCACTGATGATATTTCGGATTATCATTTAAAAGACAACCGTTATGGTGGCGCTTTGAACCTGTTATATGCAAAAAAGGATTGGGTGCTGCAGGGTGGAGTGAATTACAACAAACGCCATGTAAACAGCGATCGAAGCGGAGTAGCCCGTATTCTTGTGCCCGGTAGCAATGCCTACAAGCACATGATAGCATCGGGTCTGAAGCCGGAATGGTATGAAAATATTACCGCAAACCTTGGAGTCGAAAAGAAAATATCGTCAAACTCGCAAATTTCTGGTTCTTATTTCTTTGGGCACAGAACCGAAGGTAGAATAGCCAATTATCTTTATAACAATTTCTTTGGCGATATCAATCAGAACCCATTGCCTGGTGTTCCGGTTGATGAAACCTTTACCTTCAACCCCAACACCGGAATACGGGAGGGATTGTTCAATACCATGAACCTGGATTACTCCACCAGTCCTGACGAAGACTCAAGGCTTGCCCTTGGGGCTTTGTATGAGTATTCGCTGCTTACCCATGACGTTGATAACCCGAACATCAATTTTGAAAATTCCAGCAGGCAACTGAAAGATACAATCCTTCATTACCGGCAAAAAGATACAACACCCCTACATGGGATCAGGCTTTCAGCCGATTACTCCAGAAAGCTTGGCAACGGATATGCATTAGGTTTTGGCTTTCAACCACAGTTTGTCAATATTTCCGGGTCATTCGATTATGACACGCTGGGCAAAACAAACAACCAGTGGGGCGCTTTCACCAGCCTTGAAAACGAAATAGAACTGAACCGTTTTATATATGCCGGCTATTTCGATCTGGCCGGCCAGATTAACAAATTAAGTTTTAAGGCCGGTTTACGCCTTGAATATACAGATCAGGTTTTGGAGATAGAGAATCCGGATTATTTCAGCCTTTTTGAAAGGCCATCGCAGAATCGTTTTGAGTCGGGTAAACTGGATTGGTTTCCGGGAATTCATGCCACTTATCCGATCACTGTTAACGACAGGATTCATTTTGCCGCCAGCCGCCGCATCAGCCGGGCGCCGGTTAAAAATATGGCGCCTTTTCTTTACCGCCGCCACCTTGAAGTGTATGTGGTGGGCGATCCTGAACTGAAACCGGAATATATCAACACGGTGGAACTTACCTATAGTAAAAATATTGGCGAACAACAGCTAAGCCTGACAGGATTTTACCGCAGTGTTAGCGATGCCGTTTTTCGTGTGAACACGGTTTATGACGAGGAACTAATCCTCATCCGGACTTTTACCAATGCCGGCAATACCCAATCAATGGGCAGCGAGGTGAATGCAAATTTCGAACTCGGTAACAAGGCCAAATTTTACCTGGGAGCCTCATTGTACCATTTCCGGCTTGAAGCTGATATTTTTGGTTACCGCGAAGATCACCGCTCAATAAACTGGAGCCTGAAAGGCAATGCGAACCTGATGATGATCAGGCAATTGCGATTTATAGCTGATTTCAATATCCATTCAGCAGAAGTTACGGCACAGGGCAGTGACAAGTTGCGTTATATAGCCAACGCAGCGCTGGTTTTCAATCCTGCAAAACAAAAAGCCTGGACCTTCAACCTCAGAGCGCTTAATATTTTAAATTCCAGTACAAGAGGAGTCAGCACAAGGGCTTATAACAGCGAAGGCATACAGATTTTCTTTCAGGACACTGATTTTTACTGGTATGGCCCTGTTGCCGAGCTAACGATTAGCTATCAGTTTAACTGGCGCAATCAAACAAAGACCGGCACCGAAAGCAGTTTCGGGAAAGATGAGTTTTAACCTTTGTTCGACGATGAGCAAAAGCTGCCGTTTCATTGTACGGCATTTCTTCTTAGTTTCGCTGCAAAAAATCATTGGCTATGAAACGCACAAATAAATTGTTCGCGAACCTTTCGCTTACAATCTTATTGCTGGCCTTTTTTACCGCAAAGAGCCAGACAAACAATCCACCCAAAGCATTCCAGTTTAGTTTTTACGGATATGTTGACTATGAAATGGTATACGACAGCCGTCAGGTTGTTACTGCCCGCGAGGCCAATGTATTGCTGTTTCCGCGAAACACAAGGCCAGACCCCGATGGCAAGGATCTGAATGCCGTTCCTAACCTGAACTTTACAGTACTTTCCTCTAGGGCAGGAACAAGGATTTCGGGGCCTGAAGCGCTTGGAGCCAAAACAGAAGCTTTGTTTGAAGTGGACTTTTTCGGTACCCGTGCCGATAATTTCGGTTTGGTGAGGTTGCGGCATGCAATGATAAAGTTAAGTTGGGAAAAGACAGAGATGTTGGCCGGTCAATACTGGCATCCGCTTTTTATTCCGGAATGCTTCCCTAACACAGTAACCTTTGCCGGTGGTGTTCCTTACTTTTCCCTGAACCGCGCACCCCAATTCAGACTCTCTTATATTACCGGCAAATTGCGGGTTACCGGAGTCATGTTAACACACAGCGATTTCCCTTCCCTGGGTCCGGAGGGCCCTTCCTCAACATACATCCGCAACAGCGGCATTCCCGAAACCCTGCTGCAAGCCATATACCGGAGCAACAATTTCCTGGCCGGTGCAACACTGGGTTTCCAGGTCATCAGGCCACGTACCTTTACTAAAACAGAACCGCATTATGCAAGCGGTGAAAACATGATCACTCCGCAGATAAATGCATTTTCATCTGTCACCTTTGGAAAAACGAGCTTTAAAGTCCAGGCTTATTACAACGAAAACAACAGCCATGTGGTAATGCTGGGCGGTTACGGCGAAGCAAGTCTAATTGACGAAGAAAAAGGAATGTATGATTATTCAGGCCTTCGGGTGGCTACCGGCTGGGCGGAAATTGAAACCTCATTCAACAATTTTAAAACCGCCATTATGTGTGGTTACGCCCACAATTTCGGGTCAGAAAAGGCTATTACCGGCGAAATTTTTGCCCGTGGCGCCGACATAGCATATATGTATCGCATTTCACCACGCATTGTTTATACCTCCGGCAAAACACAGTTCGGATTGGAACTGATGTACGACCGGGCTTTTTACGGAACCCCGGACGCTTTTTACCGCTTCACAGAGACCAAAGGCGTCAGCAATCTGCGCAGTGTGTTTCTGATAAAATACAACTTTGCAGGATAAGGCCTACGCAGACTTTGAAAGATGATAATTCTCAACCTTTCTGGAATTGTCTTTCTGTGTCATCAACGAAACCACAACCAGCATGATCACGGAAAGCGGGATGCTGAAAATCCCCGGGTTATCCATCGGGAAGGGCGCTGAGGCAGCCGGCAGCCCATATCTTTCAAACATGGATGGCGACAACAGGATCAACCCGACAGAAGTTGAGATTCCTGTCAGGATAGAAGCTGCAATTCCTTTGGCTGTTGTTTTCTCCCAGAACAGCAGGAACACAATGGCCGGGAAGTTGGAAGATGCTGCTACAGAGAATGCCAGTCCCACCAGAAACGATACATTCATCCCTTTGAAAAGGATACCCAGAATGATGGCAAAAATACCCACGCTGAAAGCGGCCATTTTCCCGGCAAACACCTTTTTCCTGTCATCCATTTTCATATCAAGGTAGTTGTCGAGGAAATCGTGTGCAATGGCTCCCGAAGATGCTACAATCAGTCCGGCAACGGTTCCCAGCACAGTAGCAAAGGCAATGGCCGAGATAATTGAAAACAAGCCCACACCAAAATATTTGGCCAGCAAAGGCCCGGCCATATTGCTGCTTTCAACATCCAGCACCCCGTTGATGGCTGCGCCCAAACCCATATACATGGTAAGTATATAGAAAAAGCCGATGGCCACAATGGCTACGATGGTTGATTTACGTGCGTCGCGCTGGCTGGGGACAGTGTAATAGCGGATAAGGATGTGGGGGAGTGCCGATGTTCCCAAAAACAGGGCAAGCATCAGCGAAACAAAATTCAGTTTGGTCCAGAAATTAGCGCCATGCTTTGACGAAACCTTCAGCAACAAACCAGGATTGATCATATCCTTTCCGGAGGTTGGGGTTTGGTACCAGATTGTAGTTTGCTCATCCCTGATCTCGATACGTGAATAACGGATCAGCTCACTGTTTTCGAGTGCGGAGAAAATGGTAAATGGGCCAAGTGGGCCGGTTTCTTCCACCTCAACGCCATCCTGAAGAATTTGGGTAACATATCCTACCTGGTAGAATTTTTGAGCCGACCGGGGTTCGCCATTGTATAGGCGGGTGCCGTCGGAGGCAATGGTAAGAGAAAGCGCTTCATCCAGATAATTGTCCTTTTCTGACAGTTTAAACCAGCGGTAAATTCCACTTGATTCAAGTTTAACAAAGGTTTTATCATTTACTTCGTAAGCAGCGCTGAAGCTGAATTCATCATCGCTCACACCAACCACCTTCCCATTGTCAACAATGGCTGATATGCGCATTAAATCGGGAGCTTCGCCACCGGGTTTCAGTGTCAGGCCATGGTTCAGGATGTAAATGGTAAGAATGGTTGAGAAGATGATCAGCAGGGCGCCTTTGATAAACTGCACATAGGTGGTGGAGGTCATACCAGCGGTGGCAACAATAAAGATCACCACCGATCCAACAATTACAACACCCACCCAGTGGGGCAATCCCAGCAGGGGAACCACCAGATCGCCTGCGCCCACCATCTGCGGGATGAGGTAAAATATAGAAACCACAAGCGTGCTTATGGAGGCTGTCAGTTTTATGGATTTGGAATCGAAACGGGCATCCAGCGCATCGGTAAAGGTATATTTACCCAGGCGCTTAAGTGGTTCGGCCACAAGAAACAAAGCCGCCACCCAGCCTGCCAGATAGCCTACTGAGTACAAAAATCCATCGTAACCCGAAAAGGCAATCATGCCGCATATTCCCAAAAACGATGCCGCTGAGAGATAGTCTCCGGCAAAAGCAATTCCGTTAACACCATAATGGATGGTGCCACTTGCGGCATAATAACTGGCCGCCGACTTTGTTTTTCTTGCGAAATAAAAAGAAAGAGCAAGCACCGCAACCACAAAAAAGACAAATATGAGCACGGCTCCCAATGAAATATCGTAAATCATTTTTTATCCTCCTGCTTTTTGTTCATATTGTTTTCAAACCGGGTACAAAAAAAGTGATACACAAATCCCATCACCATTGCCAGGATAATGAGGCCAAAACCATACACAATGGCCAGGTTTTGTTTGCCGATAACATGGTTGGAAAGAAGTTCCAGGTTCGACAGGCCAATAAAAACAAATCCTGCGTAAATCATGGCGTAAACCAGAAACAGGATCAGGCCGAGTTTTGCCTTTTTCGAAGCCGATTTATCGGCTTCCAGTTTGGCGGCAGGTCCGTGATGCATAATTCCTCCTTAAATTAAGTGAATGAAGTTTGTTGCTTTTGTTTGCCAATTTATTTTTTGAAGGGCTCAAAGCTAAATAATTCTAAGTTACGCCGTTGCGAAATGTTGTTTGATTTGAAACACTGTTATAGATCAATTATTTGATTATTTTTGTCAAAAATTCCCTATGCGCATACCGAATCCCGAAACGAGCTGCTCAAGCTGTAAGAGCAAATGTGATATTTATTTCACAGCCAGGGAAATGGGTCTTGAACATGAAATCAAGCCCCTGCACGTAAGGTATGAGAAGCACGAAGTAATATGCCGCCAGAACAGCCCGATTACACTTGCCATAAAACTGCTTGAGGGAAATGCAAAAATGTTTGTTGAAGGTTTGCATGGAAGGAATATCATTCTGGGCATCCTCATGCCCGAAAACCATATAGGAATGATGTCGGTTTTCGGCTCACCGGTATATACTTATCATGTTTCATCCCTTACCGATAGCCTTACCTGCCAAACCGACATTGCTTTTGTTCACAAGCTTTATTATGGCAATCAGTCTTTTATGATGAGATTGAATCAGGCTTTTGGTGCAGCGGCGGCTTCAATTATGCAAAAACTCATTTCCCTGAACCAAAAACAAATCAGGGCCAGGGTTGCCGAAAGCCTACTCTATCTGAGCCAACTTTACCAGGCCCCTGTTTTCAGGCTCACCATAACGCGAAAGGAAATGGCCGAATTGTCGGGCATGACAGCCGAGAATGCCGTACGTGTGCTGAGCGAATTCAGGAAAGAAGGCCTGATTGAAATTACAGGCAAACAAATACACCTAATAAAACCAGTGATACTTGAAAGGATCAGCCTTGCCGGCTGATTTATCCTTTAAAAGCGCTCATAAATTCGGCTCCCAGTTTTTCCTGATAGCTTCCCATTTGTGAGAACACTTTTTTAAGGATCATTTGCTCAATTTCATTAAGCTTTTTGGGGGCAATCATATTGCTTGCAAAGGCTGAGCGGCTGAGCTCCCTGAGTTGACTGCCGAGGCGCTGCTGTGTTAAAAAATTATACTGAAACAACAGTTCTTCGGCTGTGGCTTTGTTTAATACCCCTGCCGAAAGTAAGGCCCCGATCCTTTCAATGGTTCCCGTATGCCTGATGTTTTTCCGCAGGGCGTAAATGCGGGCAAACATCACCACCGGCAGGATGCAGTTTTTTATGTCAATCACATCGGTGTTTTTTCCGCTGGTTTCGGTAACGATACCGCCGAATACGCCCAGTGGCGGCTTAAATGATGCAACCGACTGGGCAAGCAGATAATAAAAGGTGGTGCTGCCTTTTAAGGCTGTGAACACATGCTCCTGAAGCCGGTTGAACAGGCTTGGGTCGCCATAAGACAGCCGCAGGTCAAAAAACACGGAAATATTCAGGATGTTTTCCGGATCGGGGGTTTTAACCCATTCAGAGAAATAATTCATCCACACACTCAGCGGCTGGCACCATTTGGGGTTTGAAGCCATGTAATCGCCAGGGCAGTATCGCAGCCCGCTTTCGTCAAGCCGCCGGCATATTTTCCTGCCGAGCTCCAGGAAGTACTCCTGAACGGTTTCAATTGGCGTTTCATTTTGATCCGAAAACACGATTGCATTGTCCTGATCCGATCCAAAGCTCAGCTCTTTGCGGCCTGCGCTGCCGATTTCCATAAAAACAAAGGGAACGGGAGGCGCTCCGGCTTCCCTTAATGCCGACTCAATGATTTGTGTGGTAATGGCGTCGTTGAATGAGGACAGAATGTTGTTTGCCGTTTGAACGCTGCCAAGCTCTGTCAGAAAAGGCTGAACCAGTTGCGGGACTTTGTTTCTGAATGATCTTAGCCCGGCTCCCGCTGCGGTCTTTTTTATGGCATTGCCGAGAACCCCGGCAGGGTTTACATACAGGCCGAACAAATTGCTTTTTTTAAGAACCCCGCTGATCTCACCTCTGGAATTATTCAGGATAAGGTATTCCTGGTTTTCGGTTTCCATCAAACTGCCGGCAAAGGCGAGAGGCGCAAGTTCATCAGCAAAAACCACCGGCGAGCTCATGCATTCAGAAGCAAGCAATGATGCTGACAGATTTTTCCCACCTATTCTGCTTATGATGTTATTATGGGTCACAATGCCGATTACCTTATGGTTTATGGTGAGCAAAACAAAGTCTGACTTTTCCTGAACCATTACTTCCACTGCCTGATCAAGCGTGTAATCGGCAGGGCAGCTTACCGCGGGGCTAACGAAATCTTTAGCCGGTTTCGCGCTCATGGCAAACATTTCAAACAACTCTTTTACCGACCCGCTTAATCCTTCCTGAGAAACATGCTTGTCAAAAGCTTCAATTATGCCGTCGCAGATCAGTTCATTATCATTGTCATTTAAAAAAAGGCTCATGGATACAGTGATCCGGCTTCCGTCTTTTTTCCTTAATGCGATTTGTTTGCGCTCAATCGCTCCCTGGGTCTTAACTTCGGTCAGCAATGAGCGCAAAGCCGGTTTGCCGCCGAGTATTTCGGTCAGGGCTGTTTTTTTAAGTTCTTCGGTGTTGCGGTATCCAAGAAGAACCGCCAGGCTGTGGTTCAGCCCGCTGAGTTTTTTTTCTTTCAGCGACAATCGAAAAAAACCTGTTTTGCTGAATTCCGAAATGCGGTCAAAACGCTGACGGAAATCTTCCAGTTCCGATTTGATGGCGCGATGCTCATGTGTGTCCTTTAAGGTAAGCAGCAAACCTTCTTTTTCGGCAAAACTCACTGGCAGCATGGTCAGTACAGCCTCAGCCGTGCTCCCGTCTTTCCGGATAAGGGCCACCTCCATTCGTGTTTCGGTGATTACATTTTCAAAGTCCACTTCCTGGCTGAACCGGATCAGATTGTGAAGCGGAATGTTTTCAAGTTCGGGGCCTGAATATTGCAGCCAGTTTTGTATATAAGCGTTTGAATACCCGATTTTCGCATTCAGAACCAGCAAAATACCTTCGGTGGAAGACTCCAGCAGCGAACGATATTTTTCTCTTGACTCATGAAGCTGCAATTCCGCTTCGCGCCGCTGGTTCTCAATTTTAAGGCTTTGCAGCGTGATGAAGACAATGATGAGTGCGATGAAGGTGGCAATGCCCAGCAATATCAGGATCAGCTTATTGGTAAGCGTTGCGATTTCGCGTTGTACATCGTCGAGGTAAATGCCCGTTCCGATAATCCAGCTCCATTCCGGAAATGCCTTCACAAAACTCAGCTTGGGCACAATCCGGGTGGGGTCGTCTTTGAATTGCCATTTGTAACTGATAAAACCCTCGCCCTGCCCGGCAGCCAGCCTTGCCGCTTCAATAAAAGGCTTTTTGCCATCGGGGTCGGTATAATCCTGCAGGCTTTGGCCCATCAGTTCGTGTACATAGGGGTGCATTACCATTGCCGGTTCGGCGCTGATGATCCAGAAATAATCTTTTTTATCGGCTCCGTAACGCAAGGCTTCCACCTCGGCAAGTGCTTTTTGCCGGGCCTCTTCGTGCGTTAAAAACCCTTTTATTGCGTCGTTGTGATAATTGTGCAATACACTCCAGGCCGTATTGGTAAGCTCGTGGAGCATGATGCGTTTTTGGTCAATGGCGTTGTTTTCAAAAGCCGGTATGATGAACCCGAAAACCGACACAACAAACAAAAGGATGGCCAGAACGGCAGGCACCACTATGCGTTGGAAAAAGCTGGCTTTGATGATCTTTTTCATCTGGTTAAAACTTGGCTATATAATTGATTATTATAAAAACAGCTATTCATTGACTGACAAGATTTACTTCTGTGGATGGACATTTCATAGGATAAAGCGTCGGTTGGTGTTTAACGACAAGGCGTTTATGGTGTTCTGATCCGTGTCAAAAATGGCAAATCCGTTAACCTGTCCGTTATCGGCAAGTGCAGGGATGCTGATGCTGCAGGCTTTGTTCCTGATCCTTTTTTCTCCGAATGAATAATAATCGAAGCCGTTCACGAACCGGCTGATGATGCCCTCGCCCGGTTCGTAATGCAGCCCGATGCCCTCGATGTGCAGATGGCCGAATATGCTCAGCGAGCAGCTGTGTTCGCGCATATAGCGGAAATGGCTGAGAATCCTTTTCCCTTCGTTACGGCCGGCCAGCATATAGCCCGAAAAATTGGGGTACACATAGTGGGAAATGAGCAGTTTAAGTCCGCCGAAATCCCTGAAAGCGAATTCCGGCAGGTTTTCCAGGTATGCTGCATCTTTATCGGTTAAAACAACCGGGTAGTCGTCAGAATAGTTCCACACTTTGTCGCCGGCTGCAAGCAGTTTTTCTTCGGGAGCAAGGGCGTACCAATCCGCAGGGAAGCGAAAGCCGGCTGTATGTTTCGGAAAGCGCTGCAGGTGAAATAGATCGTGGTTGCCCAGCACCACCAGCGAACAATTCTGCCTGATGAGTGCAATGCAAGCCGCCAGATCGCGGGTAGATTCATATTTGCCCCGCAAATACGGATAGCCGGTAATGTCGCCCAGGCATATGATCTGGTCGCATTTTTCGCGCTCAATCAATCGCAGGGCCTTTTGCAGGCTTACAATATCCTCATGCACATCGGTGACAAAGGCTATCCGCACTCTTATTCGGTTTGTTTATACCTCGCATTCAGCAACCAAAACATTGCTGTTGAAAATCTTTTCCAAATTTACGATATATCTGCAAACCGGCCGGGTTTGGCCATGTATTCCAACCTTTTGTTTTAGGATTTTCACCAAGGATGTGCAATACCCCAACCCATGTGTTGGCAATCATAACTGTTATAAACCAATCATTTCGGTAATGCCCCGGTCCAGGTCCGGAAATGATTGGCATTTTGCCATAACAGGTATTCAGTTGCCCAAACCATTTGTACAACAGCGGGTTGATGGTTTCCCTGGCTTGCAGGCATGATAATCAACATCGTAATGGATTATGCAGACAATGATTGTCCGATTTGTTTTTTGCCATCTTCACAGCCTGGCATAGCTTTTCTTTATGATCTCAAGGTTATTTGTAAGCAATTGACCATAATACAATTCATAACACAAAGCTGTGATCCTGCCGATTTCCCTAACTTTGCGCCATATTTTTTCCACAAAACCCGTGAAAATGAAATTAACACTCAAAACACTTACCATGCTGCTTTTACTGAGCGCTTTGAATTCGTGCCAACAAAAAAACCAGTTGCCGCCACCCATTGACAGGGCCAATATGGACATGAACTTCCACCCGGCCGACGATTTTTACCGCTATGCAAACAACGGCTGGCTGGAGGCCAATCCCATTACCGATGAATACAGCCGATACGGTTCTTTCGAACAGGTAAGGAAGCTGAACGACCAGCAATTGAACGATCTGGTAACGGCCATTCAAAAGGACAAGTCAGCGCCCCAGGGCAGCAACCGGCAAAAGATCAGGGACTTTTTCAACAGCGCCATGGACACCATTAGCATTGAACAAGCAGGCTTTACACCGCTGATGCCGTTCATTGAGCGTATCAATGCTATTGAAGACAAAGCCCAAATTCCGGCCGAAATCGGATGGCTTCATGGCCTGGGTGTCAGCCCGCTGTTTGGTTTTTTCGCCACACAGGACCGCAAAAATGTGGAAATGAACATCGCCAGCCTCAGTCAGGGTGGCCTGGGCATGACCGACCGGGAATATTACCTGAGAGACGATGACCGCACCCGCGAAATCAGGGAGGCTTATAAAGGTTTTATCCAGACGCTTTTCAGCCTGGCGGGCCATTCCGAAGCCGAAGCCAAAGAAGCCACGGAAGCCGTTATGCAAATTGAAACCCGCCTTGCCGAAGCATCCATGACCCGCGTTGAACTGCGAAACCGCGAAGCCACCTACAACAAGATGACGATGAACGAACTGCACAGGCTTGCCCCGGCATTTGACTGGGATACCTATACCAGTTCCATTGGTGTGCAAATTGATGATCTGAATGTTGCACAACCGCTTTTTGCCGCCGAAGTATCAAAACTGATGGCGGAAGTACCCCTCGAAAACTGGCGGACCTACCTCAAATGGAACTTGTTGCGCAGCAATGCTCCCTATTTGTCAAGCGACTTCGACCAGGCATCCTTTGATTTTTACGGCAGAACGCTTCGTGGCACACCGGCGCAGCAGGAACGCTGGAAACGGGCCATTTCGGCGCTCAATGGTGCGCTGGGCGAGGCTGTGGGCGAGGAGTATGTGGCTGTGCACTTTCCCGCTGAGGCCAAGCAACGGATGGAAGAACTGGTTGAATACCTGCGCCAGGCCTTTTCACAACGCATTGACAGGCTTGACTGGATGAGTGATGCAACAAAAGAAAAAGCACAGGAGAAGTTGAAAACCATCAATGTAAAGATCGGCTATCCTGATACCTGGATTGATTATTCCCGGGTGGACATCAGAAACCAGCCTTATGTGCTGAACCGGTTCGAAGCCAACCGTTTTTCATTTCAGCGGAATATGGAAAAAATCGGCCAGCCGGTTGACCGCGATGAATGGTTTATGAGCCCGCAAACCGTGAATGCATACTATAGTCCGACCCTCAATGAAATTGTTTTTCCGGCGGGCATATTACAGCCACCCTTTTTCTTTATGCATGGCGACGATGCCGTGAACTTTGGCGCCATCGGTATGGTCATCGGCCACGAAATGACACATGGCTTCGATGATCAGGGAAGAAAGTTTGCCGCCGACGGCAATATGGTGGATTGGTGGATCGCCGAAGATGCCGAAGGGTTTGAAGCCCGGGCAGCCGTGTTGCGCAATCAGTTCGATAATTATGTCTTCCTCGATACCGTAAACCTGACCGGAAGGCTAACCATTGGCGAAAACATAGCCGACCTTGGCGGCCTGACCATTGCGTACCAGGCCCTGCAAAACAAACTTGAGAAAGATGGTCAACCCGGACTAATTGACGGCTTCACACCCGAACAGCGGTTTTTTATTGCCTATGCACAGGTGTGGCGCAACCATATCCGCGAGCAGGAACTGCGCCGGCAGATTGCCGAAGGCCCGCACCCACCCGGCGAAGCCCGTGTGAATGGTATTGTTTACAACCTGCAGGAATTCTATGATGCCTTTGGTATTGAAGAAGGACAAGGCGCGCGCTTTATTCCTGTTAGGGAAAGGGCAAAGATCTGGTAATATAAAACGCTCTGAAAACCAAAACGGGGCGCATGAAACTTTCACATGCACCCCGTTTGTGTTTTGGAGCCTTCCACGGGAATTTCCGCCTTTGAAGGACAAACTTTTCACCCTATTCGCAGTTGAGCCACTCATGGGACTTTCCGATATCGCTTTGCTCATCGGGATAAACTTCTCATCCCATTCGTGCAGAGCCACTCATGGGACTCGAACCCACGACCCGCGCATTACGAATGCGCTGCTCTACCAACTGAGCTAAAGTGGCAAGTAGTAGTCGGGGTGGCGAGACTCGAACTCGCGGCCTCTACGTCCCGAACGTAGCGCGCTACCAACTGCGCCACACCCCGATTTAATTAGGCAAAGAACTATAAGAGATTATGAGTAGCGCGACTACCTCCCGTTCCGATAGCTATTGGAAGCTATCGGGATGCGCCACACCCCGATTATTCTTTGTTATTCACTCCTCGCTCCTCCTCACTCGTCCCTCGCCCTTCGCCCTTCGTCCCTTTCATCTCTTTTCGCTCTCCCTTTCTCCCCTTCTCCCTTTCCCCTTGTCTCCATTTCTACACGTCCATCTCTCGTCACTCGCCCCTCGCCCCTCGTCCCCATTTCTTAGTCTCCCCGCTAGGACTCGAACCTAGGACCCGATGATTAAGAGTCATCTGCTCTACCAACTGAGCTACGGAGAGAACTTTTATCTTTCCTTTTGAACTCCTCTGGGACCCTCCCGACCAAGGTCGGGATGCTCTACCAACTGAGCTACGGAAAGATTCCGAAAAGCAAGTGTGCAAAAGTATAAAATCTTTGTTTTCAAACACTGCCTGTAATTGATTAAAAACTAATAATCCCCTAATCAGAAAACAAATCGTGCGTATGCAGGCTGAACTGTAAAAATTATTTAGGTTTGCACAAATTCAATGGTTTTGAAAAAGATACTGATCATACGCTTCAGCTCAATAGGCGACATTGTGCTTACAACACCGGTGCTCAGATGCCTGAAACAGCAGGTTCAGGATGCCGAAATTCACTATTGCCTGAAAAAACAATACGCCCCCGTAATGCAGGCCAACCCTTACATTGACAAGCTTCACCTGTTCGATGGTAGCCTTGGGAAACTGGCCGAAAATCTGAGGGCGGAACAGTTTGATTATATCATTGATCTGCACAACAGCCTGCGCTCAGGCCTGCTGAAAATGAAACTGCACGTTCCTTCAAACGCTTTCCCGAAACTGAATATTGAGAAATGGCTCCTGGTAAACCTGAAGATCAACCGCCTGCCCGATCTTCATATTGTTGACCGTTATTTTATGGCAGCCAAATATTTTGGTATTCAAAACGATGGAATGGGACTGGATTATTTTATTTCCAACGACGATGCGTATAATCCCTCCTGGCTTCCACCGGCATACCAACAAAGATTTGTTGCCTTTGTAACCGGAGGCCGTCATAAAACAAAAATCTTACCTCCTGAAAAGATCGTTGAAGTGTGCAGCTTGCTGCATCACCCGGTGGTACTGCTGGGTGGGCCGGAAGATACCGAAACCGCTGAACAGGTTGCAGTCAAACTTCCGGGAAAGGTTTTTAATGCATGCGGCATGTTTTCGCTGAACCGTTCGGCGGCTATCGTAAAGCAAAGCGCTGTGGTAATCACAAACGATACAGGACTGATGCACATAGCCGCAGCGTTCAGGAAAAACATCATTTCGATCTGGGGCAATACGGTTCCTGAGTTTGGGATGCATCCTTATTTACCCGTGAATGGTAACACAGAATCCGTAATGTTTGAGGTGAAAAATCTGTCATGCCGCCCATGCAGTAAAATCGGTTACAGCAAGTGCCCGAAAAAACACTTTGATTGCATGAACCGGCTGGATGCAGGCCAAATTGCCGGAGCCGCTAACGCTTTGCTTGAAAAGAATGTTTAATCAGGCGTTTACAAACGGATTGTTTTGTTTTTCTTCTCCAACTGTAGTGTGAGGCCCATGACCAGGGTAAACCACATAATCATCGGGCAAGGTATAAATTTTCTGTTGTATGCTTTCGGCCAGGAGTTCAAAATTTCCGGTCGGCAGGTCGGTTCGGCCAATGCTGCCCTGAAAAAGAACATCACCGGTAAGAATAAACCGGTCCTGATGGCTTATCAGGCAAATTGAACCGTTGGCATGACCAGGGGTATAAACGATTTCAAGCGCCGAATTGCCAAATGTAAACGTATCGCCGTCTTCGAGGAAGTTTTCGGGAAGCACCATTCGTTCTGCTTCAATGCCAAATATGCTCGCATGTTCCGGCGCCGATTTAAGAAAAAGTTCCCCGGCCTGGTGAATGATTGGTTTGAGCCCGTAAGTGCGGTGCAGAAAATTATTGCCCAGGATATGGTCAACATGAGTGTGGGTGTTGATCAGGCCAACAGGCCTGAGATTTTCTGCTGCAATAAATGAAGTAAGGGCATTCCTTTCTTCTTCGGTATAACAACCGGGGTCAACAATAATGCACTCCCTGCTGTCGTCATATAGAACATAGGTGTTCTCCATAAAAGGGTTGAATACAAAAACTTTGATACGGATCATACGTTATGCTGATATTGTGTGATGAATCTGCCTGCAAAGTTATTGATTCATCCGGAATACCGGAGAACCCGATTTATTACTAATTTAGCTGGCCGGCTAATTTGAAAATGGCAAAAACCAATAAAATACTACGAAAATATGTTGCAGGCTTTTATGCCGTGCTCGCCTTGTTGCTGCTGTTTCCGGCGCTTTTACCGGCACAGTTTTATTATGGTTCGCAACAAAACTTTGGGCGCAGCCGTGTGAGTTATTCCGATTTTTTATGGACCTATTACAGGTTTGAAGATTTTGACACTTATTTCTACCTGAACGGCGAGCACCTTGCCGCTTACGTTGCCTGGGTTGCCAAAAAAGAAATCCCCGAAATAGCGGGCAAGCTTGAATCATCACTCCAGGACAAACTGCAGTTTGTAATATTCAACCGCCTTACCGATCTCAGGCAAAGCAACATAGGTTTGCAAAACGAGTTGCAGTACAATTACAATACGGGCGGTGTTACGCATATTGTAGGGCGAAGGATCTTTCTTTATTTCGATGGCGATTACAATCACTTCAACCGCCAGATACGCGCCGGTATAGCGCGTGTAATGCTTGAGCAGGCCATTTACGGAGGGAGCATCGGCAGCCAGATTACCGCCTCAGCTACCCAGCATCTGCCCGAATGGTACATTAACGGCCTGATTTCATACCTTGCCGAACCCTGGAGCGTTGAAACGGATAATATTGTCAGAAATGCTTTCCTCACCGGACGTTACAAAAGGTTTAACCATCTTGAGGGAAAGGATGCCATGTATGCAGGCCATTCAATCTGGAGATTTATTGCTGAAAAATACGGCGAATCGGTTCTCTCAAATCTCGTTTACATGACAAGGCTTGGCCGCAGCCTCGACAACAGCCTGGTTTACATCCTCGGAATTTCATTCAAAAACCTGCTTGACGACTGGAACGAATACTATCGCGATTTGTATGAACCCTCCCGCGCGGAACTGCCTCAGGCCGCACAAACAATAAAGCTCAGAAACCGGAAAGGAGAAACATATCAGCAATTGCGTATCAACCCCGATGGCCGGCATATTGCCTATGTTTCAAACCATATGGGCCGTTACAGGGTAATAATCCATGATTTGACAACCGGCAAAAAACGGGTTGTGCTTCGCGGCGGTTACAGGCTTGATGAAATCACCGATGAATCACATCCCATACTTGCCTGGCACCCCGGGGGCGAGTTGCTGGCCATCATTACCGAAGACAAAGGATTGGTTAATCTGTACTTTTACCATCTTGCAGAGAAAGACAGAACACAGCAATACATGTTCAATTTTGACAAAGTGTTGTCGTTCAATTACTCTGCCGATGGTTTTTATTTCATCTTTTCGGGAGTGCAGAAAGGCCGGACCAATATTTACAGTTACCACATCCCGTCAAACTCTTTCGAACAGATCACCCATGGGGTTTATGATGATCATACACCTGCTTATATCAACAGACCGGGGGGGGTGATTTTCAGTTCGGCCAGGCCAGGTGATTCACTGGGAATCAAAACCAACAATGATTTTCAACCGCTTTCCGGTAAACACAGTTTGTTTTCCTACGACCCCGGCAAACGAAGCGAAAATCTTCGCCGGCTTGTTTACGAGCCTCTTTCAAACCAGGTGAAAGCAAAGGAATACAGTAAGGGTTATTTTACTTATCTGAGTGATGAAGCGGGATTTTTCAACCGCTATGTAGCCCGTTTCGACAGCGCAATAGCCTTTGTTGACACCATCACACATTATCGCTATTTTGTTGAATCAATGCCTGTTACCAGCTATCAGGCCAATGTTGTTTCGTATGATCTCAACGAAAAAGCGAATCTGATTGGCGAGATTGTAAACCACCAGTCGAAATACCATCTGCGATTGGATCCTTTTGTTGCACCGGAACAGCTTGAACCAGCCGTGCCAAAACCAACGCCATTTGCCGGCAGCGCTTTAAAACGGCAGGGTTTGCCTGCAACCGGCGAAGATATTTCTGAACCGAAACCAAGGCAAAAAAGGTTTCGGAGCGTGATGAGCGGTGAATTTGAAAAAGCCGTGGAACAGGATCAACGCAAAGAAACCGGAACCTTGCTGCCACGCGATTCCATTCCCTTAAGGCTTCCGGTGCTGCTTGAATCCGGGCCCGAACATGACGGGGAGCGCTTCATCATCCCAAAGCGATTAAACTACAACATTGAGTTTTTTATTGACCAAACTGTCAGCCAGGTTGATTTTAATTACCTTGTGGCTACCTACCAGCCTTTTACCGGAGGGCGCAACCCCCTGTACCTCAATCCGGGCCTGAATGCTTTTTTAAATGTTTCTTTAACCGATTTGCTTGAAGATTACCGGATAACAGGCGGGGTTCGACTTAACACCAACCTGGTAAACAACGAGTATGTGCTCAGCTTCCAGAATTACAAACACAGGCTCAACAAAGAATATGTTTTTTACCGTCAGGCGCTTGACGAATACCGCGAATCGCCGGTAATACATAACCGCATTTTTCTTGTCCGGCATCGCATCCACGAATTCCATTATATCCTCACCTGGCCTTTTACCCGGGTTCTTAGCCTGAAAGGCAGCCTGGTTTATAAGCATGACAAAGCTGTACATCTTGCAACCGATCAGCTGAGCCTGCTGCAGGACGACCGCACACGAAACTGGGCTGGTGCAAAGGCCGAACTGATATATGACGACAGCCGGCCCCTGGGCACCAACCTTCACCTGGGAACACGGGCAAAGCTTTTTGGAGAATATTATCAGGGCATCACCGAGGACAACAACAATATGGTTGTAATCGGGCTTGACATCAGGCATTATCTGCCTGTTCACCGCAACTTTATCTGGGCAAACCGCTTTGCAGCAAGTACTTCGTTTGGCAACAACCTGCTGATTTATTACCTGGGCGGAGTGGACAACTGGATTCTTCCCAGGTTTAACCAGGATATGCAAATTGATTATTCAAAACCGTATGCATATCAAACACTTGCAACTAATCTCCGCGGGTTCACACAAAACATCAGGAATGGGAACAGTTTTTTTGTGATGAACAGCGAACTGCGCCTTCCGGTGTTTCGCTACCTGTTAAACCGGCCGATCCGGTCGCAATTCATCAACGACTTTCAACTGGTGGGCTTCGCCGATGTGGGTTCGGCCTGGACAGGCCTGCATCCATTGTCGCCCGACAATCATTTGTTCAAGAAATACTTTGCGCAAGGGCCTGTGAGCGGATACATTGAGATGCAGAAAGAGCCTCTGGTAGGAGGATTGGGGGCCGGCCTCAGAACAAGTATTCTGGGATATTTTATCAGGGCTGATTTTGCCTGGGGTATAGAAGATAAAAAGTTTGGGAAACAGATTTTTTATTTCTCGGTTGGAACAGATTTTTAATCATCATTCTTGTTCCTCCACTGTTGTTATTGCTTGAAGATTTTCAGAAATTAATACCGGGAGTTAGAAATTATGGGTTTATCAACATTGCTGTTGTTAATAGCTATCGGCCTCATAGCCGGGATTTTCAGCGGAATGATCGGGCTTGGCGGCGCCATAGTGATCATACCTGCGCTGGTTCTTTTGGTTGGCATGAGCCAGCATCAGGCCCAGGGCACCAGCCTTGCCATCATGCTGCCGCCAATAGGAATACTTGCCGCCTGGAATTATTATAAAGCCGGGCATCTGAACCTGAAATTTGCATTGATCATAGCAGCGGCATTTATTGTCGGAGCTTATGTGGGATCCGGAATAGCGTTGCAAATACCCGAAAATGCGTTGCGGAAAGCCTTTGGCTTTGTGCTGGCAGGCGTTGCAGCTTACATGATATTTGGGCGACATTGACCGCGCTTGTTTACTTGCTTGTTGTAAATCAGTTTTTTAGTGTTGCGTGTAAAAAGATTTTACAAAATCAGTGCAGTTTTTCACGAGAAAAATAATTATCAAACGGTCTGTTTTTTTATAATCAACATATTACGCTCAGGATTTTGCCAATTGTTAATAAAGTTATTTGACCGCCCTGATCCGATCATTGTATCTTGGTGTTCCCAAAAACCCCCTGAGAGCTAATTAATAAAAGGCTGGTTTTCTGATATTTACCGAACTGTTTATAAAAGAATTTTAAAAACATAAAAAATATAATGTTGGAAATCAACTTGTTTGAAAATATGGAGAAAGAAGTGAAAGAATTGAAAGAAGAAGGTTTGTTTAGTCAGATTCAGGAACAACGCACGCGGCCGAATATTTTTGAAGACGAGGTAACCGTAAATCCGGGTGTGGAAATGGATGTAGCAGTGAAAGAAACCGAAGAAAAACCGGCCTTGAAAACCTATCCCTACGAAGAAGCGATGAAGGCTGCTACCATGTATTTCAAAGGAGATACGCTGGCAGCCAATGTTTGGGTAAATAAATACGCACTCAAGGACAGCGATGGCAATATTTACGAGCTTACCCCCGATGATATGCACCGCCGTTTGGCGCGTGAAATTGCGCGTATTGAGAGAAAATATCCAAACCCGCTGAGCGAAGAAGAAATCTACGAGGTTCTTAAGGATTTCCGCTACATCGTTCCCCAGGGCAGCCCTATGGCCGGCATTGGCAATACATTTCAGGTTTCATCCCTGTCCAATTGTTTCGTGATTGGCGGAGACGAAAACGGGGATTCCTATGGCGCTATTCTGAAAGTTGACCAGGAGCAGGTTCAGCTTATGAAGCGCCGTGGCGGCGTTGGCCACGATCTTTCCCATATTCGTCCGGGAGGCAGCCCGGTAAAAAACAGCGCCCTTACTTCCACAGGCATCGTACCTTTCATGGAGCGCTACTCAAACTCAACCCGCGAAGTGGCACAGGACGGGCGCAGGGGCGCACTGATGCTTACCATCTCCATCAAACACCCCGACTCCGAAAACTTTATTGATGCCAAAATGGAACAGGGGAAAGTTACCGGGGCAAATGTTTCGGTCCGGCTCGACGATGATTTTATGAAAGCCGCCCTGAACAATGGCAAATATATTCAGCAGTTTCCCATACAATCCGAAAACCCCCTGGTAACAAAAGAAATCGAAGCCCGTGCATTGTGGGAAAAAATAACGCATAATGCCTGGCAATCGGCTGAGCCCGGAGTGCTTTTCTGGGATACGATTGCCCGGGAATCGGTGCCCGACTGCTATGCTGACCTGGGTTTCAAAACCCTTTCAACCAATCCTTGCGGCGAAATTCCCCTTTGTCCCTATGACAGTTGCCGCCTGCTGGCCATCAACCTCTTTGGTTATGTGGAGAACCCCTTCACCGAAAATGCCAGTTTTAACTCCACGCTGTTTACCAAACACGCACGTCTGGCCCTGCGTATTATGGACGACATCATTGACCTGGAATCGGAAAAAATTGATGGAATCCTGCGCAAAATAGATTCCGATCCCGAAGACGGGCACACCAAGTTTGTTGAAAGAAACCTCTGGGAAAAGATCAGGGAAAAAACCCTTCAGGGCCGACGGACGGGAATTGGCATTACCGCCGAAGGCGATATGCTGGCGGCCCTCGGCACCCGGTATGGCTCGGAAGATGCCATAAGTTTTTCAGTTGAAGTTCACAAACTTCTGGCAACCGAAGTTTACCGCTCGTCGGTTGATCTGGCAAAAGAACGCGGGGCTTTCCCGGTTTTTGATTACGAAAGGGAAAAAAACAACCCCTTTGTCAACAGAATTGCTGAAGCTGCCCCCGATGTGATCGGGGACATGAAAAAATTCGGAAGGCGCAACATAGCCATGCTTACCATTGCACCAACCGGAAGCGTTAGCATTTGTACACAAACCACCTCGGGCATCGAACCCGTGTTCCTGGTTTCCTATAAACGCCGGCGCAAAGTAAACCCCAACGACAAAAACGTAAATATTACCTTTGTTGACGAAGTAGGGGATTCCTGGGAAGAATACAATGTTTTTCACCCCCGTTTTGTTGACTGGCTCAAGATCAACGGGTACAACCCCGACGAGGTAAAAACCTGGAACGACGACAAGCTGCAATCAGTAATAAAATTGTCACCATATTATCAGGCAACCTCCAATGATATTGATTGGGTAAGCAAGGTGCGCATGCAGGGCGCCATTCAGAAATGGGTTGACCACTCAATCAGCGTAACCGTAAACCTGCCAAAAGACGTTACCGAAGATCTGGTAAGGGAAGTGTATAAAACTGCATGGGAAAGCGGATGCAAAGGAATGACCATTTACCGGGAAGGATCGCGCCAGGGGGTATTGGTGAGCAATGATAAAAACAAGGAAGACCTGAATGAATTTCAGGAAACCAAAGCGCCTCCACGGCCTAAGATCCTGAAAGCCGAGGTGGTGCGTTTCCAGAATGCCCATGAAAAATGGGTAGCCGTTGTAGGCCTGCTCAACGATCGTCCGTATGAGATTTTTACTGGTAAGGCCGAAGAATTTTATCTGCCGGGCTGGGTTGCAAACGGCTGGGTGATCAAAAACCGCAACGAAACCGGAAAAAGCCGTTATGATTTTCAGTTTGAGGATAAATATGGCTACAAGGTGACCATTGAGGGCCTTTCGCGATCGTTTGACAAGGAATTCTGGAACTATGCCAAGCTGATCAGCGGCATACTCCGTCATGGCATGCCTTTGCATTATGTAACGGGGCTTGTGGAGAAATTAAGTTTCAGCGAAGACAACATCAACACCTGGAAAAACGGTGTAGTAAGGGCTCTTAAAAAGTTCATTCCCGACGGAACCATTGCCGGACAGCGAACCTGCCCTGAATGCGGCGAAGACGGCGGCCTTATTTACAAAGAAGGCTGCCTGTCCTGCACCAAGTGCGGATATTCGAAATGCGGATAAATCCGTTTCTGTAATTCCCTGGATGTCAGAATCTCTTTTTATAAATACTAAACGTCTGGTTGTCCCTGAAATGGTTGATTTTATCGGCCAGCCGGATAAAGATTTCCAGGTCGTTTTGCCTGAGCCAGATAATGGCTTCCTGCTTTCTGAGGCAGGCATCGGCAAATATGACCAGAAACTTGAATTCATGTTTAACCAGCCAGGCATATGCATCCTGCTTTCCGTCCACAGCCAGGTCGAAGGCGGCAAAATGCGGATAACCGTTTCTTAAAAGCCATTGTGTGGCATCCTGTTTGCCGCGCATGGAACTGGATAAAGCGGCCAGTTCGGGATAACCGTTGTTCAACAGCCAGTTGAATAAGTCCATATTCCCGGCAAAGGTTTCGCCGAACGCAAGCAGTATTTTCTCAGGATAATCGGTCATGTTGTTTTTTCAATGTGAAACCCGCTATGAGTAAACATCTGTGGCAATACCCAGTTCATTTACCCTTGAGGCAATTTTTTCAAGCTCTTCCTGCGGAACCTTTTCAAGCCCCTGAAGGGGTGTGGCGCGGTCAATCGGGTAAATCATAACAAGTTTGGGCGATATTTCCCTGATAAGTTTCAGCCACTCAGCCACGTTGCTCTCGCCGGTAGAATCAAAATAAACGCCGTTAACGTTTCCTTTCAGAAAAAGGCTTTGTATGATCAGGTTGCCATTGAAACGCCTGAGATTGCTCACAATATTATCCAGAGAAACTTTTCCAGGCGGGTTGTTGATCAGTTGCAGATACTCTTCTGTTCCGGCATCCAGTTTCAGAACATTGTTGTCTGCCTTCATCAGTGCCTGGTCAATCATTTCGTTTTTCAGGGTGGTAGCGTTTGAGAGTACTGTGATTTTTGATCCGGGAAAGTATTGGTTGCGCAAAGCGATGGTGTCGTCAATGATTTCAGGAAACGCAGGATGCAGCGTAGGTTCGCCGTTGCCGGCAAAAGTGATGTTGTCGGGTATGAGACCTTTTTCGCTCAGTTCCCTGAACTTTATTTCCATGACTTCCCTGATTTTTTCCCTTGAAAAGAAGCCTTGCCGGACAGGTTCTGGGCACTCAGGTGTAAGCCCGCACTCGCAGTAAATGCAGTTGAATGAACAAACCTTGGTGTTTAGTGGCAGCAGGTTGATGCCCAGCGAAACACCGAACCGACGGCTGCGAACAGGCCCGAAAACAATATCGCGAAAAAGAAATCCTCCCATGTTTCATGTTTTCAGCAAAGATACAGCAAGTAAGAGAAACACCCTAACACCCTATCACTATAACACTACAACACCTCTACCGGCCATCACCCTTCTGCAATCATCACTTAATAACACACAAAACAGGCAGCCAGTTATTTATAACGATTCTAAAATACTAAAACGCTGCGGTTTTATCAAATAATTATATATTTGCAATCGGATATTATTAATAAAAACGATAAAAAAAACAGCTATGGCTTACGTAATTAATGACGACTGCACCGCATGTGGCACATGTATTGACGAATGCCCCGTTGATGCTATTTCCGAAGGCGACATCTATGTAATAGATCCTGATATTTGCACTGACTGTGGCGCCTGCGCCGATGTTTGCCCGGTGGAAGCCATTCATCCCGAATAAAATTCGCGGTTGAACCTCAAATAAAAAAAGCCCATCGTAAGGTGGGCTTTTTTCGTGCCCTTTAAGAACCTTTTATGGCTGTTTTTGTTTAGCATGCATGAACAAATATTGAATTATCTTTGTGATCGGCCATTGCTTTGACATCAGGATAAATGGCCGGTATTCAAATATTAAACGCATAAAAATATCAGGAGATAAACCTGGGCGATCCCATCATGATAGAAAAACAATCTTATTTGTCGAATGCCGAACCCGATGCCATAGAACATCTCTATGAACAGTATCTTAAAAACCCTTCATCGGTTGATATTGGCTGGAAGCAATTTTTCGAAGGATTTGAGTTCGCACGAAAAGCCTGGACACAGCCGGATGCCGGAAGTGGCCTGATGCCCAAGGAGTTCAAGGTGATAAACCTCATCAATGCATACAGGCAGCGTGGCCATCTTTTTACCGAAACCAACCCTGTAAGGCAAAGGCGCAAATATTCTCCTACCCTTGATCTTGAAAACTATGGCCTGGCAGACAGTGACCTTGACACGGTTTTTGAAGCCGGATCGGAAATAGGCATTGGCAAAGCCACTTTACGAAACATTGCAGATCATCTGCACCAAACCTATTGCAGGTCAATAGGCGCGGAGTTTGTTTACATTCGCACCCGCGAAATTTTCGAATGGTTGCGCCATCGCATGGAATCATCGCGCAATATGCCGGAATTCAGTCCCGCTGAAAAGAAAACGATTTTGCGAAAACTGGCCAGGGCTGTTTTTTTCGAAAAATTTATCCACCGCAAGTTTACGGGCCAAAAGCGGTTTTCGCTCGAAGGCGCCGAATCGTTGATTCCGGCACTGCACGCCGTGATTGAATATGGCTCGGAAAAAGGCATACGCGAATTTGTGCTGGGTATGGCGCACCGCGGCAGGCTCAATGTGCTCACCAATGTAATGCAGAAGTCCTACCAGGATGTTTTCAACGAGTTTCTGAACAAGGAATACGAAGATGAATCGGTGCTGGGCGATGTCAAATACCATCTGGGCTATACTTCGTCGTACGAAAACGGAGAAGGCGGGAAAAGCCTGCTTTCGCTTTGCCCTAACCCCTCTCACCTCGAAGCGGTGAACCCTGTGGTAGAAGGCATTGTGCGCTCACGCATTGATCATGAATACAAGGGCGATTTTAACAAAATCCTGCCCATCTTAATCCATGGCGATGCCTCCATTGCCGGGCAGGGCATTGTTTATGAGATGCTGCAAATGTCGGGTCTTCCCGGCTATAAAACCGGAGGGACCATACACCTTGTGATCAACAATCAGATCGGGTTCACCACCAATTACCTTGATGCCCGCACCAGTACCTATTGCACCGATGTGGCCAAAACCATCCAATCGCCTGTTTTTCATGTAAACGGCGATGATGTGGAAGCCCTGGTTTTTACCATTCGCGTTGCCATGGAGTTCAGGGCAAGGTTTAACAAGGACGTTTTTATTGACCTGCTTTGCTACCGCAAGTACGGCCATAACGAAGGAGACGAACCCAGGTTCACACAACCCATTCTTTACAAGATTATCGAAAAACACCCCGATCCGTTTAAGATTTATTCCGAAAAACTGATTGGCCAGGGTGTGATCACCAGTGAAGAAGCCAAACAGATAGAGGAGGAGTTCAACGACCTGCTCGAAAAAGAATTAGCCGCATCGCAGGAAGCACAAAAATCGAGGTTGTATTCATTTTATGAACACCTGTGGAAAGGGATCCGCAAATCAAAACCCGAAGATTTTGATAATAGCCCCGATACCGCAGTAAGCAAAGAAACCCTGCTCAGGATTGGCAAAAAGATCACGGAAAAACCTAAGGACAAGGCATTGTACCGCAAGCTTACCCGCCTGCTCGACGAACGCTGGACTATGATTGAACAAACCGGTCGCCTGGACTGGGCCATGGGCGAACTGCTTGCCTACGGAACTTTGCTGGACGATGGTTTCCCGGTGAGGCTGAGCGGACAGGATTCGCAGCGCGGAACGTTTTCACACCGCCACTCGGTTCTCACCCTCGAAGATTCGGAGGAACGCTATATTCCGCTGAACAATATCAGCGAAAAGCAAGCAGCCTTTGAAGTATACAATTCACCGCTATCGGAATACGGGGTGCTTGGCTTTGAATATGGTTATGCATTGGCTTCACCCTATGCGCTTACCATATGGGAAGCCCAGTTCGGCGATTTCAACAACGGCGCACAAATTATTATTGACCAATACATCAGCAGCGCCGAAGAAAAATGGAAAGTAATGAACGATCTGGTGATGTTGCTTCCCCACGGTTACGAAGGACAGGGCCCCGAACACAGCAGCGCCCGGCTGGAGCGTTTCCTTACACTTTGCGCGGACAACAATATGCAGATTGCCAATTGCACTACACCGGCAAACTTCTTTCATTTGTTGCGCAGGCAGTTGCACCGCGACATACGTAAGCCCTTGGTTGTGTTCACACCCAAAAGCCTGCTCAGGCACCCTAAATGTGTTTCGGCAATCGAAGAGTTTACCACCGGTGGTTTTCAGGAAGTAATTGGCGATCAAACAGCAGATAATGAAAAGGTTAAACGGGTGATATTGTGTTCAGGTAAAATATATTACGAACTGATTGAAGAGCGAGAGAAAGCAGGTCGGGAAGATACAGCCATCATCAGGCTTGAACAGCTTTATCCTTTCCCGGAAAATCAGATAAAGGAAAAACTTAACGCTTACCAATTAGCCGAAACCTTTATCTGGGTGCAGGAAGAACCGGTAAACATGGGTGCATGGACGTTTATTTCGAGGCGTTTGCCGGAATACAAGCTTTTGGTTGCAGCACGACCCGAAAGCGGAAGTCCTGCTACAGGTTCAGTGCATTTGCATAATCTCAGGCAACGGAAAATTGTAGAAAAAGCATTTGGCGAATGCAATTGCCCGCGCTCAGGAGCGATCTGTAAAATGATCTGCGCCCCTAAGGAATGGCGGCCGGCGATAACCGTGGCGGAATGATGTGTGATGCAGTTGTAAAACAATAAACCATAAAATTATAACACCTTAGCATAATAACACAATGATTGTTGAAATCAAAGTCCCCAGCCCGGGCGAATCTATTTCGGAAGTGCAACTGGCTTCATGGCTTGTAAGCGACGGCGCTTTTGTTGACAAGGATGCTGAAATCGCCGAAATTGACTCCGACAAAGCCACCCTGACCATTAATGCCCCTGAAAGCGGGGTCATCAGCCTTGTTGTTCAGGCCGGCGAATCGGTTGAAGTGGGCGCTGTGATAGCGAAAATAGACACCTCCGCTGCTGCTGTAAAAGGTTCGGAACCTGCGAAAAAAGCCGCTCCCGCACAATCGGAAGACAAAGAAAAACCAACCGAAGCACGGGCAGTTGAAAAAACAAAAACCGCTGTTGATAAACCGGTTGAAAAAAAACCTGAAAAGACCACTCTGCCCGACAACATTCAGTTAAGCATTTCGCCCCTTGCCCGAAAACTGATGCATGAAAGCAAACTCAGCACCGATGAGGTTGCGAACCATTTTCTGAACCTGCGCATTTCAAAAGCCGATGTGGAAGATTACCTGGATTCACGAAAAGCGGCTCCCGCCACAACAGGTTTTTCAACTGCCGGATCCGGTACCAGGGAAGCGGAACGTAAAAAGATGAGCACGCTGCGACTGAAGCTTGCCAAACGCCTGGTGGCAGTGAAGCAGGAAACAGCCATGCTCACCACTTTTAACGAAGTGAACATGAGCAAGGTGATTGCACTAAGGAATAATTATGCCGATGCATTAAAAAAGAAGTACGGTTTCAATATCGGTTTTGTCAGTTTCTTTGTGAAAGCCGTGGCAGAAGCCATGAAGCACTTCCCACAGGTGAACAGCATGATTGACAGCGATGAAATGATCTTTCACAAATACGTGGATGTAGGCATTGCTGTGAGCGCCCCCAAAGGCCTGGTTGTACCCGTGATACGCAATGCAGAAAGCCTTAGCCTGGATCAGATCGAAGCCAGGATCAAGGAACTGGCGGCCAAAGCCCGCGACAACAAAATCACACTTGAGGAAATGACCGGTGGCACTTTTACCGTAACCAACGGCGGTGTTTTTGGCTCCATGCTTTCCACGCCCATCATCAATCCGCCGCAGAGTGCGATCCTGGGCATGCATAACATTGTGGAACGGCCCATTGCTGTGAACGGCAAGGTAGAGATCCACCCCATAATGTATGTTGCGCTTTCGTACGACCACCGTGTGATTGACGGAAGGGAATCCGTTGGCTTCCTGGTGAAAGTAAAGGAAATGATCGAAGACCCGGTGAAGATGCTTTTTGAGGGAAACGATCCGGAAAAAAGACTTTTTAACTTGTAATAAAAGGGATTTCAGAATTCAGATTTAAGATTTTAGATTCTGCGAGAAACACATCAACACTGCATCACTGTATCACAGCAACACATAAAAATGCCTTTAATCAAATCAGTCCGCGGCTTTACACCGGTTTTCGGAAAAAATTGTTTTCTGGCCGACAACGCCACAGTTGTAGGCGAAGTTACCATGGGCGATAATTGCAGCGTTTGGTTCAATGCCGTGGTTCGCGGCGATGTGCATTATATCAGGATCGGGAATACGGTGAACATACAGGACGGCGCCATCATCCATTGTACTTACCAAAAAGCCCCGGTGAACATCGGCAACAACGTTTCCATTGCGCACAAGGCCATCATCCACGGCTGCACCATCCATGACAATGTGCTCATAGGCATGGGCGCCATCATCATGGACAATGCCGTGATTGAAAGCAACTCGGTGATTGCTGCCGGAGCCGTTGTGCTCGAAAACACCATAGTTAAAAGCGGAAGCGTTTACGCCGGCGTTCCCGCCAAAAAGGTAAAGGATATTGATGCAAACCTCCTCGAAGGCCAGGTTCAGCGCATTGCGCAAAGTTATGTGGGGTATGCAGATTGGTACCGGCAGTGAAGAGTGAAGGCCAAAGTCTAAAATTCAAAGTCCAAAGCTCAAAGTCCAAAGCTCAAAGAAAAAGCGCAAAGAAAAAGCTGGCAATAAGCTGTTGGCAGCCGTGCCTCGCCGGCAGGCGGGTTGGCAAAATCTCAAAACTACTAAACAGATAAACTCTATAAACCTTATAAACTACTGTATCACTGTATCACAGCACTCGATGGCTGAGCTTGTCGAAGCCCTTCATCACAAAACTTTTCATGCCATTTTGGCGTTTTGAACAAAGAAAAAGCCTTTGGCAAATAATTTGATCCAACCCGAACACCTGAACACTTAAACACTTTAACACTTACAAAAAATGCCCGCAATCTGGATTATATTCATCGCTTTTATGATCATAAGCTGGCTGATCGGTCAGCAGCTTAAATCAAAGTTTAACGCCTTTTCAAAAATCCCAATCAATTATGGATTTACAGGAAAGGAAATCGCTGAAAAAATGCTGCGCGAAAGCGGCGTTGACGGCGTAAAAGTTGTTTCGGTACCCGGACAACTCACCGATCATTACAACCCTGTGAACCGGACGGTAAACCTCAGTCCCGAAGTCTACGACGGACGCAGTGTAGCCGCCGCCGCAGTGGCTGCCCATGAATGTGGCCATGCTGTTCAGCACGATCGTGCCTATGCATTTCTGCAAATGCGATCGAAGCTGGTGCCGGTTGTCAGCGTTGCATCAAAATGGGTGCAATGGGTTTTGCTGGCCGGCATACTCATGGTTGAAGCCATGCCCGGTATATTGCTGGCCGGCATTGTGATGTTTGCCATGACCACCCTTTTCAGCTTTATCACCCTTCCGGTTGAAATTGACGCCACCAACAGGGCGCTGGCATGGCTCAGCAGCGCCGGGGTTACCAACCGCGAAACCCATCCCAAAGCACAGGAAGCCTTGCGCTGGGCCGCCTATACTTACGTTGTGGCTGCATTGGCATCGCTGGCAACCTTGCTTTATTACATCATGATTTTTATGGGAAGAAGGGATTAGTTCTTCATTTGAAGCCTGTATTTAACGTATCTAAAACCCAGGATATATAAAAATGCCATCTCATTGGGATGGCATTTTTTATTTGGTCTGCTTTAAATATGAGCATTCATCAGCTTTTTCGATATTACAGATAATTTTCATAAAGATTTATTCAACACATCATAACAAACCATAAAATTTAATATATATTTGTACGGCATTCCAGCGTTAATCGTATTTGCCCCATCAAAGCTAATACCATGAAGCCCAAAGAACCCAGCCTTTTTCTGGTAAGCATTCGCATTCTTATTGCCAGAGCATCCCATCCAAGCCCAAAGCCTTATCCGTTAACTGACATAAAATGAAAATCAAAAGTTATCATACATTTTTGCTATTATTACTGCCAGCAGCCCTTTTCTCGCAAAACACCTTTGAGTTCTGGCTTGAGTATCCTGTTAGAAAATGGTCAAATCATGCAATTGAAAGAGAGGATGGAAGTTTTATTGCGGTGATTTCGGAGCGAAGCGGTACAAATTATGCACCGAGTGAACCCACTAAAGCGTATCTGCTTTTAATAAGTCCAAACGGTGATACCGCTACCCGCCACTATCATTTCCATGATACAACTTTCAATTTCAATGGTATTTTTAAATCCTATAACGAAGGTTACCTGATAACAGGTTTCGCCAAGCTACCCGATACAGATGAATTACACCTGCTTTTAATGGAAGTGGATGTCAACCTTGATCCGGTGTGGATAAAATTCCATGATTTTTCAGATTATTATATCGTGGGTACAAGAAGGGTCTTCATGCTTAACGGAAACTATTTACTTGCCGGGGGTCTGTGCAACTTTCCATGTTCTTCCATTATCCCTTTACTTATGTATTTTGATCAATCTGGTGATGTTGTGAGTCATTATATTCATCCGGATATTTCTACCGGTGAATCAGAGTATATGCTCAACAGCGACTCCACAAGAATCTGGCTTTTTTCACCAGGCTTGCATGGCAATGGAGGCTGGCCTTCCCTTGCGGTGTTTGATATGACGCCTACATTCCTTTACCATCAATTTATTCAGTTTGGTTCCACCATCATAACAACAATATGGCATACGGATAGTACTTACCTTCTTTCCGGTATCGAAAACCGCCCGGGAGTGCCTTACCAGGACGATGAGTTATGGATACTTTCTTACGACACCATGCACACAATCGGGTTATCAAACCATTTTGGTGCGCCGGATACGCTTGATTATCCGGCGTTCAGTTATGCAATTGACCTCAACCATCCTGATACTGTATTCTTTGCAGGATTTAAACATGTGCGGTTAGGCCTGCCGCCGCCAGGCCGCGTCAGTTGGATCATGACCGGCCAAACCGATGCATTGCTGCAGGAAAGATACCTTCATTTTATTGGCGGCGACGGTTATTACGAAACACATTATATACTTGCCACACAGGATGGCGGCAGCTTTATTTGTGCCGCAAAACTGGATCATGATACAAAAATTTACAACCTGGTTTTCCTTAAACTTAACTCCGAAGGCTTGCTTACAGGCTTTGAAGGCGCAAAAACCCAAATTAGAAAAACAATGATCTGGCCCAACCCGTTCAGCGATCATTTGCAATATCGTACTTTGATAAGCGGTACGGAGCTGATACTTTTTGATATTTCGGGCAGGCAGGCGCTCAAAACCATTATCAACAACACTGCGGGAAGCATTGCGGTTGGCAGCTTAAAGCCCGGCGTCTATTTCTATCAGTTACACTACGCTGATGGAAGGGTTGAAATGGGGAAGCTTGTTAAAATCTAATTAAAAAATTTTACAATGAAAAAAATAATTAAAAGCAGTCATTTTATTGCGCTGATAATAGCTTGGTGCGTATTTCACATATCAGTATTTTCGCAGACATGCGTTAATTGCGATACAATTAGGAAAAATGTTTCAATCGGCTACCTGAACACAATCAATACCACCGAAAAACAACAAACTGTAATAGGGTATAACAATATTACCGGCAATAATAATGCTGTTGCCGTGGGAAGCATGTCGAAAGCAATCGGAAGCCACTCATATTTATTTGGCAGTTTTTCCGAATCAAAAGGAATACATTCCTATGTAATTGGTTCAAATTCGGAAGCGACTACACTTTACAGTTTCGCTATTGGTGTAGGGTCTAAATCATTGTCCACATCTGCTATGGCTATTGGGAATTTTGTTGAAGCTAGCGGAGAAAGTTCAATCGTACTTGGTATGGGAAGCTACCAAAGTGAACTTGTTCATAATATACCACACAGCCTGGCAGTAGGATTCGGGAGTACGATACCTACTTTTTTTGTGGGTGGAGCGCCTGGCCCAACAAGTACCGGCAACGTCGGCATTGCCACCACCAATCCACAGGCCAAACTTCACGTTAACGGCGATTTCCAGGTCGGCGATGCCGAAAACCCTCGGGAAATGAGGTTGCATGGAAGTATTAACAGCGAGTCAATCAGTGCTTACACATTTGGAGATGGCAGCATCACAGGCTCAAATTATTCTTTTATAGCAGGACGTAACTCAATCATACATCCAGGAAATCCGCATGGGAATATAATAGGCAGTGAATCCACAATCAATGGTGGATTTCATTCTATTGTTGTAGGAAGTAATTCGCAAGCAACAAATGACTTTTCCTTTGTTTTTGGGCCATATTCAAAATCAAAAGGTACAATGTCATTCGCCATAGGTTCACACGTTGAAGCATGGTCAGGTGGCTCATTTATAATCGGAAACGGCAAAGACACTACAAAATTTATCAATACCATACCCAATAGCCTTATGATAGGTTTCGGTAGTGTAATGCCAACGCTTTTTGTGGAGAAAGCACCTTTTTCACATGACGACGACCGCACCGGCCGCATCGGCATCGGCAACGTAACCGATCCCCAGGCCAAACTACATATCCGCGCCGATGAAGTAGAAGATGCTACCCTGCTACTGGAAGCCACCGGACAAGGAAAAGAATCGAGTATTTTATTCGGTTCAGAGCACTATGTAAGCGCAGCCGAAGAAGATCATTTCCGTTTCAATACAGCCGAAGGCAAAGCTTTTGTTTTTCAGAACGGCGACATTTTTATGGAGGATATCAATTTCGGCATCATCATGAAATCGCCTAATGGCAAGTGCTGGCGCGGGGTGATGACGGATAACGGAACGCTTTCATTTTCCCAGGTAATTTGTCCGGGCGAAGCTGCATCCGTGCAAAACCTGCCGGCCGAAAAGGGTAAACTAAAAGCATATCCCAACCCAACCACCGGTAACCTGATCATTGAATCGGAACTTTTTGGAAATAACACAGAAATTGTCGTCAGTAGCCCGGAAGGCAAAACAATGCTGAGGCAAATGATCACATCAGCAAGAACCGAAGTAAGCTTAAAAAGCTTCGCACCCGGCACTTATATCCTGCAACTTCTAAGCAACGGGCAGCTTGTGGAAAGCAGGAAGGTTGTAAAGAATTAAAAACACGAATATGAAAACAATTTTACTGATCCTTTTTGCAGGATTATCATTGGTGCTGAGAGGGCAGACCTCTGTTTACCACCCGTTTCCTGACAGCAACGCGGTGTGGAATTTTGATTCTTATCAATACTGCGGACTGGGATGGGACAGATGGAGGTATGAGTATTCCATAGTCATGACAGTAGACACTTTGATAAACGAAACTACCTACCGCAAACTGGAAGTCCCGATCAGGATCGTATCTTCCAATGGACAATGCTATATGACGGGAACCTGGACCAATCCGGGTTATTATGCCGCTTCAATACGGCAGGACACTGCCGAAAGAAAAGTCTATATTGTGCCCCGCTATCAAACAAGCGAACAATTGCTTTACGATTTCAATTTGCAGGTAGGGGATACTATTGAAGGGTATCTGCATCGGCCTTTCCCATATACTAATTTCCGAAATACTGTGCAATCAATTGATTCTGTATTGGTTGGCGACACTTACAGGAAGAGATGGAATATAAATGAGGGTTATGGCATCTATTTTGTTGAAGGAATAGGTTCAAGTTATGGACTGATACAGCCATTACCAACTGCGTTGGACTTTGAAGACTACTACCTGACCTGTTTCCGGCAAGATGACATACCGCTGTTTCCTGAAACAATAACAGATTGTGAAACAATCACCCCTGTGCATTATCCGGTGTTCAGATCAAACCCGGTAAAGATCTTTCCTAATCCATCAGGCGGGAAATTCATCCTTGAAGCGGAAATGGCGATTAGCGTTGAGATATACAATGCTTTTGACATGAAAGTATTGACCATATTCCCGGCAGATTTACAGAATTCAATTGAAATAGACCTTACCGGTTTCCCCAAAGGAATTTATTTTGCCAGGATTAACTCACGAAACAAGGTTTTTACAGGGAAGTTGATCTTGATGTAGAATGTCCCTGGCTGACTTCTAAGTGCTCAATTCGCACGAAAACGCTTCTATAATTCCAGGTTCAGAAAATCCAACAGCTTGTAATGCAGAATGCCCCTGTAGGTACTTCCCTGGAAATCATCCATTGAAACAACCATTTTGGGGTAATTGTCCTGGATTTTTTCCAGGTTGCCAAACTCGCGGGTTATGGTTTTTTCATCCTGCAAAAGATAGCAAACCTGCACATAGATAAGCTCTCCTTTTTTACCGGCAATAAAATCAACCTCATTGCTTCCTGTCTGGCCAACTTTAATGTCAAATTCCTGGCACTTGAGGTGGTGAAATACCACATTTTCCATCATTTTGCCAATGTCGGCCATCTTAAAACCGGTAAGCGAATTACGAAGTCCCAAATCTTCAAAATAGAATTTTTCGCCAATCTCGAAAATGCGCTTACCGAAGATGTCAAAACGCTGCACACGGTGTACCAGGAAGGCGTTGGTAAGATGGCTGAGGTATTGAATCACCTGTGAGGCTGCAATGGAAGTGCGTTGCGATTTCAGATAAGCGCTGATTTTATTGGCCGAAAACTGTTGCCCGATATTTTCGGCAAGAAAAGCAACCAGGTTTTCCAGAAACGCTGTATTCCTGACTTCGAAACGCATAATTACATCACGAAATAAGATAGTGTTGTAAATCCCTTTCAGGTAGTTGAAAATGATTTCATCATCCAGTTCCAGGTGTTTCAGGTATGGCAAGCCACCAAACCTGATATATTGCATCATTGACTGTCGCTCGTTAGGCAAATTATGAAAATTAAGAAATTCTATAAATGACAGGCTGTTAATCCTAAACTCAATATATCTTCCGGCAAGATGGGTGGCCAGCTCCCCCGAAAGCATATTGGCATTGCTGCCAGTGCAATAAATATCGTAAACAGGATTTAGCAACAAACTTCTGAGAGCATATTCAAAGTTTTCAACTTCTTGTATTTCATCAATATATACATGGTTTCTCTTGCCTTCGCGTGTGTGTTCATGTACATGTCGGTTCAGGTCATCAGCAGTTTTGATATGAGAAAACTGCATATCTTCTTTATTAATGTAGATAATATGGGTTTCATTTTTGTTTGCTTCTGCTTCCTGCATCAATTGCTTCAATAAATAGCTTTTGCCGACCCGCCTTTGACCCGTAAGTACTTTTATAAGTTGTTTGCCCACAAAAGGTCGTATTCTATCAAGGTACTGATTTCGTGGAATGATTTCAGTTTTCATTTTTATTTTTTTATTGCACGTAGTCTAAAAACAGGCGCAAATATACAAAACTTTAGCACATACGCTAAGAAAATGTTGTCCGGGTTAAAAATTTTGGTTTGATTGAAAATCCGAACCTCCTACAACCTTCCGCCAAGCACAGCAGTCTTTTTGTAGTGTTTGATGTTTCCGCTCAGGTCGAAGACTTCGATGAGGATGACGTAATAACCGATGGAAGCTTTTTCGTTGCGGTCGGTAATACCGTTCCAGCTAAAAACGCCGCTGCTGCCCAGCAAATGGTTCTGAACCAGCCTCCTCACCAGCCGGCCGTTGGCATCGTAAATCATGATGGTGGCCACATGGCCGGGTTCGGGAAAGTTGTAGGAAATATTCAGCACATCGTTGTGCCCGTCGTTGTCGGGCGAAAAGATTTCCGGACTGATGCTGAAAGGGTCGTCAGCCGGAACCACAGCCATGAACTGAGAGTTCCGGTAACCCGGCGTTCCATACCCCACTGATGAGGAAGCAGAATGCCAGTTGGTTGGATCCTCAGCAGGACGGTTGAAATCAATGCGCTCAAGCGCAACGCCCTTCACATTGTTCAGCAGCGGGAAATGCATATTTTCATGATAAACCAGGCGATCAAGAATCTGTTCGTTGGGATCGCACAAAACAACAATGCCGCGGGTATTGGCATATTGCGGCATGGAAGCCATTTTGATAAAACCCCGTGGGTTGGTGGTCATAAAGTGCTTTTTTACCAGATCGGGTCTGGAGGTGAGCACCATGTAGTCTTCAGGAAAAACCAGGTAGCCCTGCGGGGCAATTTCCCTGACAGATGTCAACTGATCAAGCACGGTATCCTGCGAAGCAAGCCTCACATTTCTCAAATCAATGATCTTCTGCGAACGGTTGTAGATTTCAACATATTCGTTTCCTCCTGAAGGCGGATTAAACAGCACCTCGTTGACAACAAGGTCGTTTGTTTCGGGAAACGCCGAAAATGCAAAGCGAGCCCTTGCCTCGGCTTCCAGGGGGTTGCCGGAGCAATCGTTCAGCTTTCCGTTCACACTCACTTCATAAATGGTATTTTCATCGAAAAGGTAGGCATAAACAAGTGTTACGGCATCAAAACGGGGCTCGTCGGGTATGGCAAACAATGGTTCGCCCATACCATGACTAACCGAATAATTTGTAGGGTCGGAAATGCCCTGCCGGTTCATTTTTTCGGAGAAGAAAACCTTCACCGAATTCACATTGCTTATAATAGCCCTGTCAACCCAGGGAGAAATAAGGTCGGGGTTTTCAGCCTTTACTGAATTAACCTCTCCGGGGGTTCCTCCACGCAGGTCTTTTGATGCGATCCAGTTACCCTCTTCGCCACATGGATTAAAAGGATCAATCATTTCAAGCGACCAGCCTCCTTCCTTTTTCGCGCTGCTCTGATACCATTCGTCGGAATAACTAACGGAATGCACAATGGTAAGATCAGGGTCGTACAGCGTGAGGGTTGCCCCTGCATTGGTAAGGGCCGTTGCCGATAAGCCGGGAATAACTGCGGCAGCCCCGTATTGCGAAAGTTCCGCTATGGCGGCTTCGGTTCCGAGAATCAGAAATCCGCTTTCCTCTATCGTTACATCAGGAAGATTGCGCTGAGTGCTGCCATGCTGAAATATCCATCCCGCAAGGTTTATGGCAAAAGGCGTTGTGTTGTAAAGTTCAATGTATTCGTGTGGCGGAAGGCCTGCTACCGGGGTAGGGTCGGCCATGATCTCGTTGATCACAATGTCAAAAGGCATGGCTTTATAAAACGAAAAGTGAATATCTGCCGGTTCCATCATATTGCCTGCCAGGTCTTTTACTCCCTGAACCGAAAGGGTATAGAACTCGCCGTTGGTAAAAGCTTGCTCAAACAGCAGGATGACCCTTGCGGGGTTGGCGGCATCGTGGCTGATGCTGATAGGATGACCGAAGCCCTGGTCAACAGAGTAGCCGGAAATATTGGTTGCGGAATTCTGCTCCACACTTTCGCTGAACACAACCTGCAACTCCCAGTGACTGAGCGCAACAGCGCTTATGAGCCTGGGCGGGATGGTGTCAACAACAATCCCTCCGACATAAAAATCATCGAAATAAAACCGCGTGGCGTTGCTGGAAGTATATTTGCAAAATACCCCAAAGTAGCTGGTGGTAGTATGGGTTGCATCAAATACGCTTCCCTGGAAAGCAAATAAGCTCCCGCCCTGGGGGTCGGCAAACACCTCCCAGTTGCCGTTATTGTTGCGCAATACTCTTATCCTGATCAGGTTGTTGGAAGCTGATGCAAGGTTGTCGGCTCCGGCCATGATTTCGGTTCGTTGCAGCCCATCCTGACGAAACAGATACACTCTTTTGTTGTCGCCGCCAGTCCTTCCTATCTGTATGTAATAGCCATTTAAGGGGCCTCTAAGGTTATCAGAATTGGAAACCAGGTAAATCTTTGGATGATTGTTATCCGAAGGTGTGAACGCCAGCCTCACCCAGAAATTCCACTCGGTATTATTAACTACCTGGCTTGGGGTTACCAGAAAAGTTGAATCATGATCGCTGCTTGAATTGAGCCTTAGCTGGAAGTTATCAATACGGAAAAGGCTGACATCACCGGTCCAGGTGGGGTTTTGGGTGAAATCGCCGTCGGAGAAATCGTCGCCGAACTGAGCGAAAACCTGCGCGCCAAGCAGAAGAAGCAAGAATAAAACAAAGCTTTGATAAAACCTCATATCTCTGAATTTGAATTATTATGTAACGGAAGAATCATAAAACGGTCACGATAGCAGCGTTTTTGTTGTAAATTTACATGATTTTTTCACACCCATTATGAAAACAAACCTGATTTCTATTTTTTGTGCTGTTGTTTGCTCAATTGTAATGTTGCAAGGCCTGAACGCACAACCTCTGACCTGGGAAAAAAGTTACTGGTTCCCGGAAATGTCATACTCTCATTTCACTAAAATTATTCCACTTGCCGATGGTGATCTGTTGCTTGCCGGCTATGGAAATTTTGCCTGGGCATATTTCAATCCGGGCTTTATCAGGGTAGATTCCAACGGTGTTGTAAAATCATCCGTACAGCATCATCTCAATGGTTCTTTTGAGCAAATTACCCATACGCTCTTACAGTTAAACGACAGCGATTTTTACTCATTTTCATTCAACCCCAATATTCCCATACCTGTAAAACAGAACACACTGGGTTTTGAACCCATAAACCATAGCTGGCTTTTAAAACTCAATGCAGATGGCGATACGCTTTCAACCTGTTATACTGACAGTATTGGTTATGTGAGCGATATGATCTGCCACAACGGATTGCTGATTGCCGTTGGCAGCACAAACTATGAAGTGGAACCCTGGGAATTTGAATCCAAAACAACCTTATTGATTACCGATACCTTGGGTAATCAAATGCTGAGGCAGGAATATTTTCCAGACCTGAACAGCCGGGCCAATTCAATACTCCGGCTCGAAAACGGTAATTACATGATCTGCGGATCCACGGCTTTGAATTTTCACACCTTTGATATCTATCATCCCGATCAGATGTTTCTTCTCGAAACCGATTCAGCCGGCAATGTACTGTGGACATATTTCTCAGATATTTCTTACAGCCAGGCAAACCAGATCATACAGTGCGATGATGGTTCATTTGTCATCATCGGCGATGGTTATAATCCTGCCGTTTCAAACAGAGATATCATTCTTTGGAGAATGAACGCTGACAAGGAAATCCTTGAGCCGCAATTCTATCATTTCTCTGTTACTGATCGTGCACGCAGCATTAAACAAACCCCTGATGGCGGTTTTATAGTGTGCGGTGATATATGGATAATTGGGCCTCCATCCCATTCAGTGTTCTTCTACATGAAACTCGATGCCGATGGCTTATTGGAATGGTACACACATAACCAGGGCAATGATCACCTTGCCAACGATGTAATCCTAAATGGAGAACACGGCTATTACATTGCCGGATATGGTGTTGATGCAAAGCTGGTAAAATCCGATCTGCTCGGCAACGGATTGATCCTTTCTGCTGAGAACCTCAGCAACCCATACACCTTTCCGGGTTTTAAAGTTTTTCCCAATCCCGGAAGCCATTATTTGATTGTGTCAGGCAAGCAAGCTCCCTCTGCTTTTTATTTCAAACTGTACAACAACCTGGGCGAACCTGTTATCAGCAAGGAGTTAGGTAAAACACAAACAATCATTGACACCAACCGATTACCCGCCGGATTGTACTTTTACCGGATATTTTCAGGCAACAACCCTCCTGAAAGCGGGGTGTGGATAAAAAGGTGACCCCGTTTCGAGCCTTGGTCCACTTTACACCTTGTGGTCTCAGAAGCCTGAAAAATGCTAATTTTGCCAACCTGAATAATTCCGAACAAAATGAAAATAGCCGTTGTTGGCGCTACCGGTCTGGTTGGCAGCGTGATCATACAAGTGCTGGAAGAGGGCCGTTATCTTCCGCCTTCAGAAATCAGCGGGTTTATTCCTGTGGCTTCAGCAGCTTCGGCTGGGAAAAAGCTGAAATTCAACGGAAACGAATACGAAGTGCTGGGCATGGAGCAGGCCATCAACCTGAAGCCGGATGTGGCCATATTTTCGGCCGGCGCCAAAACCTCCGAAACTTGGGCGCCGGTTTTTGCCGAAGCAGGCATTACCGTGATTGATAATTCATCGGCCTGGCGAATGTTTGACAATATTCCGCTGGTGGTTCCCGAAATCAATGCCCACACCATCAAACCCGATACCCGTATCATTGCCAACCCTAACTGCTCAACCATGCAACTTGTGGTGGTGGCGGGCCCGCTGCATTTCAAATATGGCATAAAGCGAATGGTGGTCTCCACCTATCAGGCCGTTACTGGTTCGGGAATCAAAGGCGTGCAGCAACTTGAAAACGAACGCAAAGGCATTGAGTACGAAAGCTTTTATCCGCACAGGATTGATCTGAACCTTATCCCCCAGGGCGGCGCGTTTCTCGACAACGCTTACACTGCCGAGGAAATGAAACTGCTCAACGAAACACGCAAAATACTTAACAATCAGGATATTATGCTCACATCTACGGTGGTCAGGGTTCCGGTTTACGGCGGCCATTCCATGGCTGTGAACATTGAGTTCGCAAAGGAGTATAATTTTGACGAGGTCAGAGAGATCATCCGCAACACTTCAGGCGTGGTTGTGCAGGACAATCCTGAAAGATCGCATTACCCCATGCCTGTGAACGCCGAAGGCAGGGACGAGGTTTTTGTTGGCCGTATCCGCCGCGATATATCGCACCTCCACGCCCTCGACCTATGGATTGTTGCTGACAACCTTCGCAAAGGGGCAGCCACAAACGCGGTTCAGATTGCAGCCCATCTTCACAAACTGAAACAAAAATAATAGTCAGGTGAACGTTTACCAGGGATCAAACCTTCCGCGCACACTTAGCAACCCCGTGGTTACAGTAGGAACCTTCGATGGCGTTCACAAAGGCCACCAGGCGCTGTTTGAGCGCATGAAAGAGCTTGCTTTCAGGTGCGATGGCGAAACCCTGGTCATTACCTTCAACACCCATCCCCGCATTGTGCTCAATCACCGCCACGATTTGCGCATGCTTAACACTTTTGAGGAAAAGATCAGGCTCATCAAAAAAGCGGGCATTGAGAATGTTTGGGTGCTGCCTTTTACCCGCAGTTTTGCCGAAATGTCGGCATCGGGATTTGTGAGTGAATACCTTTCCGGAAAAGCGGGGGTAAGACATTTTATAGTCGGTTACGACCATACTTTCGGCAAGGGAGGCAAGGCAAGCTTCGACGAATTGAAGCAACTTTCTTACAAAATGGGATTTGGCCTTGAAAAAATTGAGGCAGTATTGGTTGACGGCATTACGGTTGGCTCAACAAGTATTCGTGAAGCCCTTGCAATGGGGGAGATCCTCCGGGCCAACAAATTACTGGGTTATCACTACTCTTTGAGCGGGCGCATCGTAAGGGGGAACCAGATTGGTAAACTGATAGGTTATCCTACAGCCAACCTGGCGCCCACCGATCCGCATAAACTGATCCCTTCAACAGGTGTATATGCCTGCATTGCCGATTGGAAAGGCAGGTCTTTCAAAGGCATGGCCAATATCGGCTACCGCCCCACCATTGATGCCAACCGGCTCACCATCGAAGCCAATATTTTTAATTTCGACCGCGAAATCTACAACGATTACATTACAATACGTTTTGTTGAGCGCATCAGGGACGAACGCCGCTTTGGCGGCCTGCAGCAACTTAAAGGCCAGCTTGGCTTAGATAAGGAAAAAGTGATGAAATTATTTGGCGAACAATCAGTTGAGGGTCAATCTCATGCCGAATGAGACGATCCCCTGTGTATTGTATTTCGGAATGATTTGTTCTACTGTAATATTGCAATTTCCGGCTTCGCGAAAACGCATGCGGCTGCGGATGGGTACAAGTATTTCATAAGATCCGTCTTTTTGCGCTCCGGTAAAACTGCCATCCGCATTTCGGATTACCAGTGTTTGTTCCCAGATTCTTTCTTCCCCTCCAGGAAATGTCATGATAAAATGAAACGGAATGCGGGCATGCTCAAGGTCTTCATTGTGTCTGATCACAACTTGTATATTATATTCATCCATCGCTTTTTTTATGGGAAGATCGAACGAAAGAATGTCAAACCGGTGCCAGGTGGCATCGCTAAAAGTATGAACCTGCTCAAAATCCCTGTTGCCGGAACAGCCGGCCATCATCAACAATAATATCAAAACCGGAAAATAACCTTGCTTCATGATCATATCATCCTGATGTTTTTCTGTCAAAAACAATTTCCGGCAAAAATAAGAAAACCCCCGCTAACAAATGTCTTTGACGAAACCGGATGATGATAGCGGGAATTCAATACATTTGCAGGGATTTATACCCATGAAGAAGAAAAAATTCTACACCGTTTGGAAAGGGCTAAAACCAGGCATTTATGAAACCTGGAAAGATTGCGAAGCACAGGTGAAAGGTTTCGGCGGGGCGTTATACGCATCTTTCGAGAGCAAGGCTGAAGCCCAAAAGGCATTTCAGTCAGACCCGTGGCAGTTTCTCAAATCAAAGCCAAAGCCGGCTCCCGATGCATCGCTGATAAAACTGGTTGGCAAACCCATTGAAAACAGCATTGCCGTTGATGCGGCGTGCAGCGGAAACCCCGGAGTGATGGAATACCAAGGTGTGTACACGGCAACAGGTACCGAAATATTTCATCAGGGCCCGTTTCCTGAGGGAACCATCAATATTGGCGAATTCCTTGCTTTGGTGCACGCCCTGGCCTGGATGAAAAAGGAAAAACTTTCACTGCCTGTTTATTCCGATTCCAGGAACGCTATTTTGTGGGTCAGGCAAAAAAAGGTAAATACAAAACTTATACCCAGCCACAAGAACAAAAAGGTTTTTGAATTGATTGAAAGAGCCTTACACTGGCTGAACAACAACGATTTCAGCAATCCTGTCCTGAAGTGGGAAACGAAAGCCTGGGGAGAGATACCGGCAGACTTTGGGAGGAAATAAGCAATCCTGAAATATTCACAAAACAAAAACGGCCTGCCGGGGTATAAATACCTCAGGCAGGCCGTTGATGATGTTATATTAAATCGGGTTGTAACTCTATTTTCCAGCCAGTTTAACAGCTACACCAAGGTTCAGGTAAGCAATACCATAACCGAGTTCAATCATACCGGCAATATTGTCGGTAAAATAGTAACGTCCGCCGGCAAACCATGAATAAGCCAGTCCGCTGCCTGCTGCTGAGCCTGTTACGCCTGAACCGAAACTTTTTGATGTACGCACGTTGAACCCCAAAAGCAAACCGGTATAGGTGTCAAGCTTTTCAACCAAAGGATAATGCAATGCGCCTCTTGCGCCAACAATAAGGGATGTATAATCCCAGCCCCAATTGGTTCCCCAGAAATCGTATTCATACTTGTAGGAGGTAAAACCTACATAGCCGCCCAGGCCAACATTCAGGTTCTCAACATCAAACAGGTTGTCCATAAAACCCATTTCGAAGGATGCCGATACCGGGGGCACCTTGGTAGTATAATACCTGCCGGTTGCGAAAGTAGATCCGAGACCAATTCCGAGATTCAGTACTTTATCCCCTTTTTGAAAGAGAACATCTTGAGCCATCATGGTTGTTGCTGTAATTACAGCCAGAATGGTAAAAATTGCTTTTTTCATAATTAAATGATTTTGGTGGTTAAAATTATTGAAACAATCGGCAAAGCTATACAAGAATTGACAATTTCAAACAAACATCCAAACAAAAATCAATGAGTCACTCATGTTGTTTTTAATAAAATGCTCATAATGAACAAATATGATAAAATGCCTAAAAATACCGGAGAACATTCATTGTTATTATCTTTGCCTGAAAATTAAATCAAATAATATGACACTGATTATTATCCTCATTGTTTTGCTGATCCTGGTTTTTATTGTGATTGGCATGTACAACAGCCTGGTAAGGCTGCGCAACCAGGTGAAAAATGCCTGGGCACAGATTGATGTGCAACTCAAACGCCGCTACGACCTCATCCCCAACCTCATTGAAACGGTGAAGGGATACATGAAACACGAGAGGGAAACCCTTGAGAACGTAACCCGGATGCGCGCTCAGGCTATGGATGCCAGTGGTGTGGCAGATAAAGCAAGGGCCGAAGGCATGCTGTCATCAGCTCTCGGACAGTTTAAAATCGCCGTTGAAAACTACCCCGATCTGAAAGCCAACCAAAATTTCCTTGCTTTGCAGGAAGAACTTACCTCAACCGAGAATAAAATTTCGTTTGCGCGGCAGAACTACAACGACCAGGTATTGTTTTTCAACAACAAAACCGAAATGTTCCCTTCAAACATCATTGCCGGAATGTTCGGCTTTAAGAAAGAGGTGTTCTTTGAGATCGAAGACAAGCAGGAACGAATTGCGCCAAAGGTTTCTTTCTGAAAGAATGAATAATGAATGATGAACCAGTAGTGTCCGGTAAAAAAATGAATTATTGCCATATGACAATGAGGAATCTCCTCCAATTTAGTTGAAACTTATTGATTGTTAAATTTTAAGACGACTTAAATTACAAAACACCATGTGGGAAATTATCAGAAAAAACCGTTTCAAATCCCTGCTGCTGCTCATCCTCATGGGCATTGTACTTATTTTGCTTGGCTTGGTTATCGGGGTAGCTGTGGAACCTGAGGGTGGTGGGTTTTTCGGAATCCTTTTCGCCCTCATACTGTATTTTATCCTGCTGATCGTTGCTTTTTCATCCGGGAAATCCATCATGTTGCGTATGAGCAATGCTAAAAAAGTTGGCCCCGACGACTATCCGCAATTGTACAACATCGTTGAAGAAATGCGTATTGCTGCCGGCTTGCCGGTGATGCCCGAGGTGTATGTGATCGAAGATGCTTCGCCCAATGCTTTTGCGGCGGGCATGGACCCTAAAAAAAGCGTGGTTGCTGTGACCACCGGGCTGCTTGAAATGATGAAACGCGACGAACTTCAGGGCGTGGTAGCACACGAAATATCCCATATCATCAACCGTGATATCCGTTATATGACCCTGGCCACCATCATGGTGGGAACCGTGGCCATACTCTCACAAATGTTTCTCAGAAGCATGATGTTTTCAGGTGGCAGAAGGGGTGGTAACTCAGGAAAAGGTGGAAAGGGAAATGCAATCCTGATGATTGTGGCCATTGTTTTTGCCATTCTGGCTCCCATAGCCATTCAACTGCTTTATTTTGCCGTTTCGCGCAAACGCGAATACCTTGCCGATGCCTCAGCCGCTCGCCTGACCAGGTATCCCGAAGGGCTGGCCTCAGCATTGGAGAAAATTTCAGGCTCCACCGCCGACCTTAAGGTTGCCGACAAATCCATGGCGCCTATGTACATTGCCAATCCGCTGAAACCAAAAGGCCAGCGATTACGTAATCTTTCCAGTACACATCCGCCTCTTGAAGAGCGTATCAGAATTCTCCGGGCCATGGGTCAGAACCACTCTTATGCCGGCTATCAGCAGGCATTTCAGAGTGTTACCGGGTCGAAAAAAGGAGTGATTCCGGGATCAGAATTGAAGAGTTAGCCGAAAGCCTTTCTCATAAAATGAGTGGAATTCTTTTCAGTTACATATCACCACAATACCCTTTCGGGTATAATTATTGGTTTTGTTTATTAATTATACCCGTATTGATATAATCTGGGGCCACCCCCGATGATTTCAGGGCAGCCATGAAAACCTGTCACCTGTCCGAAAAAGTCATTGAACATATATTCGGGAAATTTGAAGGGATGAAAGCTGGGTGGAAGGAGCTGATCTTTAGCAGTTTCCTGCCGGATAAAATGCAGGAAGCTTACAGTGATTTAATTGATGAACGTGCTGCACGGCTTTTTCCTGATCGGGTTAAATGATTTTCAAGAATGCAGACTAATAAGTAAGAATGATGACGACCAGGTTATCCTGCAAGAGTATCGCTTCAGCAGATCCTATCGCGATACTGTAATTTGTCTGTTTTTATGAAAGCGAAATATGGCCCGACTTTCATATATTTGCTACTTATAAATTATGTTTGTATGGAAGCATTATCGAACAACTCCGGTAATAACGGGATTGGTAAGGAAGAAATCTCCGGGTTTGTTCAGGTTACGGGCGGCCGGATATGGTACAGGATCGTTGGTGCGGATATGCCCGGAACACCCTTGCTGGTTTTACACGGCGGACCGGGAGCGCCCCACGATTACCTGGAAACCCTGGAAGCCCTTGCCGATGAACGCCCGGTAATATTTTATGATCAGCTTGGATGCGGGCATTCCGGCAGGCCCGCTGATACTGCTTTGTATACCGTTTCACGGTTTGTTGACGAAGTGGAACAGGTATGCTTCGCTCTTCAACTACGCGATTTTCATTTATTGGGACAATCGTGGGGCGGAATGCTTGCCCTTGAGTTCGTATTACGGAAACAACCACCTGGTTTGCGCAGCATAATCCTTTCTGCGCCTTTGATCAGCACAAAAAGATGGATTTCCGATCAGGAAATGTGGATATCAAAACTTCCTGAACAAATCCGTGAAATCATCAAAAAGCATGAACTGGATAAAGATTTCGAATCTCCAGCCTATCAGGAGGCCATGATGCATTTCTATCAAAAACATTTGTGCCGCCTGGATCCCTGGCCCGAATGCCTGACCCGGACCATGGAGAAAATGGGTGTGGATGTATATAATTTTATGTGGGGCCCCAGCGAATTTACCATGACAGGAACACTTGCAGATGCCGACCTGAGCGGTCGGCTGAGTGAAATTTCTGTTCCGGTTCTGTTGACTTGCGGCGAATTTGATGAAGCCACACCTGATGCAATAATGGAATTTCATAAAATGTTCCCAAATTCTGATTATGCCATTATTCCTGATGCTTCTCATTCACACCACCTTGAGAAACCGGAAGAATATGTTGTTGTTGTCAGAAGTTTTCTGAAAAGGATCAAACCTGCGTTTAAAGGCTTCTTTTGTATCTGACATACCTTAAACCCTACACCTGGCTAATTCGCCGTGCAAAGGAATGACTTAAAGCGATCGCTGGCCGACTTTACCCGGAATATTCAGATGAATCAGTTTCACCAAATATGCCCGGTACGCTCTTATCGTTCAGAACAACCCTTCCATTGTTACCTCATTTACAACCAGCTCGGTAGCATATTTGTTTTTGGCGACACCAAAAGGGGTGATGAAGGTAAGGAAGATATTCTTGCGTGTGCCGGTGATGGTTCTGAACATTGTAGATTTGCTATGTAATTCTGCGGCATATCTGGCATCAATCACAAATTGGGCGCCGGTAAATTTAATCTCGCAAAGGTTGATGGTGTTGTCCTTACGGTCAATGAGCAGGTCAATTTGTGCGCCTTTACCGGAGGAGTCCTTTTCGGGAATGTAGCGCCATGAAGATTCGGTGGTTTCTACACTTGCGATTCCAAGTGATTCTTTGATTTTTGGCACATGCTTAAGGCAGAGCGCTTCGAAGGTAAACCCTGCCCAGGTATTCTTTTTCGGCTGGTTCTGTAATGAAAGCCAATGGCCGGAACCGGGTGACCTTTTCCCAAGCGGTTTTATCCAGTCGAAATGAAAGCGGGTGAACTCGTCCGACAGCCTGAACAGCGCATCTTTGGCCTGTTTGCCAAACGGAACAAAGGAATCAATGAAGCCAGACTCCTCAAGTTCACTTAAGATTTTGGTTGCAGTGCCTCCGCTGGAAATACCGGTGTTGTGGAGCAGCTCATTACGGGTAAGCCCTTTGCGGGTTTTGGCCAGCAACCCGACGATCTTTGAGTGATAGTGGCTCTCTTCGAACAACGACGCATAGAGTTGGTCATACTCGTTACGCAGGCTGCCATCTTTGGTGAAACAGACATGATCAATGATTTGAGCCGCTGAAAGCCCCGGTTCGGCTTGTTTAAGATAGTAGGGCACACCGCCAAACGCCATGTAAAGCTCTATAATCTGCATGCGGGTGAGTTTGATTTTTTTGAGCTTCAGAAACTGCTCTGTTTCGCTGAGGGTGAAAGGAAGCAAGCGAATCTGCCGGGTCAGACGGTTGTGCAGTCCGCCACGCGACCGCACCACATTCTGGATCATCCATGATGCAGCCGATCCGCACACTACCAGCGCCAGGTCTCTTTTCGCCGCTCCATAGCTGTTCCAGAAATTTTCGAGAGCCGGAAGAAACCTCGATCGCGGGGTGTTGAGCCAGGGCAATTCATCAAAGAAAACAACCTTTTTACCACGTTTCTCTTTCAAGGCAGGCGATTCGAGCCATACATGAAGCTGTGAAAATGCTTCCTGCCACGATGCCGGCGTTTGAGGAATGATACCGGCCCCACTGGCTTTGCCAAGCGAACGGGCAAAGTTGCTTAACTGCTCTTTGAGTTCTGCATTGAAAATCCCCACCATTTCAAAACATATATGATCGTGAAAGAAGGCTTTAACGAGATAAGTCTTCCCCACTCTGCGCCTGCCGTAAACTGCGATGAATTCGGCTTCATCGGAAGCCAGTGCCTTATTCAGGATAGCAATTTCATCCTGCCTCCCTGCAATCATCAGTTTCTCCATATTGATAAGTATTGGCCGATTATAATATTTCTAAACCAGCCAAAAGTACAAATTATTTATAGATTTGGCTGGTTATATTTGATTATATCCAGCCAAAAAAAGGATTTTTGGGTACATTTGGCTGATTATTTGTGTTTGATATTCTCAGGAAAACAGGTAGAGATGGTCTTTATTCCCAATTCTAAAACCCCAGGTAATACCCGTAATATTCAAAAAGTTGCAAACAAAAAAACCGCTTACAACTAAATCCCATTGCAAGCGGTTCATTTTCAGGTTGTCCGACTAGGGCTCGAACCTAGAGTCTTCTGATCCAGAGTCAGACGTGTTGCCAATTACACCATCGGACAATTCAGGATTGCAAAAGTAAAAAAAACAATCAATCCAGACGTAATGCCGGGAAAACAATTTCTCAGGCATTTCGTTTCACAAATACTTAATGCTAAATTTGCAACTGAAAATCTGCACCGGTGGTTTTCATTAATAATATCAGCCACTTATGATACAAGTTAAGACAATAACCGCACTACTTGATCAAAAATTCCCTCATGCTTACCAGGAAAGTTACGATAATTGCGGATTACTGGTGGGCGACCCGGATCAGGAAACGGATAAAATCCTGATTTGCGTTGATGTTACCGAGGATGTCATGGAAGAAGCCATTGCGGAAGGTTGTGGGTTGGTTGTATCTCATCATCCGCTCATCTTTGGCGGATTGAAAAAGATCACCGGTCAAACCTATGTTGAGCGTATTGTTCGCACTGCGCTGGTTCACAAGGTTGCCATCTATGCAATACATACCAACCTTGACAACCATATTTCGGGTCTGAACCAAATCCTTGCCGGGAAACTTGGATTGCAGGATTTACAAATCCTCAGCCCCAAAAACGAAACACTGCGTAAGTTAATCACTTTTTGCCCGCCCGATCATGCTGAAAAAGTGCGGGAAGCCATTTTTACGGCCGGAGCGGGACATATCGGCGACTACGACAGTTGCAGCTATAATACGCTGGGAGAAGGCACCTTCAGGGCGCTTGACAACGCAAACCCCTTTGTAGGGAACAAGAATGAACTGCATTTTGAAAAGGAAATCAAAATAGAGGCCATCTACCCTGTTTATCTCGAAAAAAAGATCATAAGCAAGATGATTGAAGCGCATCCATACGAAGAGGTAGCCTATGACATTCTCCTGCTTGGGAATGTAAACACGCATATCGGCAGTGGGATGCTCGGAACTTTGAAGGAAACGACCACAGCTTCTGACTTCCTGATGCAGGTGAAAAACAGACTCGGATTGCCAATAGTCAGATTTTCAGGCAATGCCGGAAGCACAATACAAAAAGTGGCGCTATGCGGCGGCTCAGGGAGCTTTCTGCTTAAAGATGCAATGAAGGCCGGAGCCGATGCATTTCTTACCGCCGACCTAAAATATCACGACTATTTTGTGCCTGAAGGGAAAATGGTTCTTGCCGATATCGGACATTATGAATCAGAGCAATTTAGTAAAGAATTAATTGCTGAAATCCTTAAGAAAAATTTTCCTAATTTTGCCGTCCTTAAAACAAGGGTAAACACAAACCCGGTAAAGTATTTATAATAAATACAAAACAACTATTCATGACAGCCAAAAAGAAGAAAGATATCGAAGAATCTGAAAATGCTGATCCACAGGTGTTTTCAGAAATTAATCAGGAAGGGGTTCAGGCCCAGGATGATTCAGAAGAAATTACGATCTCGATTGAAAAGAAACTGATTGCTTTATACAATCTGCAACTCATTGATTCTCAAATTGACAAAATTAAAATTGTGCGGGGCGAGTTGCCCCTTGAAGTGGAAGATCTCGTTGACGAAGTGATCGGCCTGGAAACCAGGATCACTAATTTCGATCAGGAAATTCAAACCCTCAAGCTTCAGGTAAAGGAAAAGGAGCAAACGATAAAGGAATCGAAAACGCTGATTGAAAAATACGAATCGCAGCAAAAGAATGTGAGAAACAACCGGGAGTTTGAATCCCTTAATAAGGAAGTTGAATACCAGGGGCTTGAAATTCAGCTGGCTGAAAAACATATACGCGAGTTTACAAACAGTCTAACCTTCAAAAAGGAAGAACTGGACAAAGCCAAAACAGAACTTGATGAACGCAAGGCCGACCTGGAAGTAAAGAAAAACGAACTGGCTGATATAGTAAGCGAAACCGAGAAGGAAGAAGAACAGCTTACCGTACAGTCAAAGAATCATCAAAAAATCATTGAAGAAAGGCTGCTTAACGCTTATCAACGCATCAGGTCAAATGCGCGCAACGGCCTGGCGGTGGTTATGGTTGAACGCGATGCCTGCGGCGGATGTTTCAGCAAGATTCCCCCCCAGCGTCAGCTTGACATTAAAATGCACAAAAAAATTATTGTTTGTGAGTATTGCGGACGCATTCTTGTTGATCCGGCCATCGTTGAAGCAGCACAAGCAAGCTGATAAATTGTATTAACAACATAAGAGCCTCACTATGCGGGGCTTTTTTTTTGAACTTTTCATAAATTTACTGACATAATCAGTACACATTTTGGGTCGGTTCTCAGGCAAATACATGATGGTGTCGAAAACCCTGCTGAGTGGTATTCTGTTTCTGTTGCATATTTGTTTTGCATATCATGCCAAAGCACAATTTGATTTCAACACACGTTGCATTCATGCCTATGAGACCATCCTATCCCTCGATTTTCAATCAGGAAAGCAATTGCTCGACAAGGAGAAAAACAACAATCCCGGCAACCTGATACCTGTTTTTCTTGAAAACTATATTGATTTTCTAACCCTGTCAACAGGCGAAGATCCATCAGACTTTCAGTTGCTGAAACCAAACCGGAGCCAACGGATTGATAAAATTAAGGATGTGACCGCACAATCACCCTGGCAACGGCATTGTCAGGCGGCGATTTATCTTCAGTGGTCGTTTGTGAGGGTTAAATTCGGGGAATACATGATGGCCGGCCTCGATCTGAACCGGGCCTACCGTTTGCTTGAAGAGAATAAAACCCTTTATCCCGGCTTTGTTCCTGATTTGCTTTTAAGCGGCGTAATGGATGCATTGATTGGAAGTGTACCTGACAATTATAAATGGGTTTTGAAGCTTGCCAGCATGGAAGGAACCATCGAAACCGGCCGAGAAAAGCTATATGAACTGATTGATGTTTCAGAAACCAATCCTGACTGGGCACATTTGAAGAATGAAGCCTTTTTTTATCTTTCCTTCATTGAAATGAACCTGCAAAGCAGCAAGGAATATTCCCATCGTTTGCTCCAGCGTATGAGATTGACAGACGGCATGATTGAAGGCCCGCTTACCTGTTACATCATTGCCAATCTTTTCATGCGTACTGGCGAAAACAACAGTGCAATTGAAACCATACAGAACTGTGTCATCCCCGAGGGGTCATATCGTTTCCATTACCTTGATTTTATGCTGGGAACCGCAAAACTCAACCAATTGAACCCCGATGCTGCCTCACATTTTCTGAGTTTTATCAACAATTACCGGGGCGGGAATTACTTGAAAAGCGCTTATCAACGCCTGGCCTGGATTTCACTGCTTAAAAACGACCTGAATGCATATCGTTTTTATATTTCCAAAATACCCAACACAGGGCAGGCTTTTGTTGATGAAGACAAGCAAGCTGATAAAGAAGCATCTTCAAACCAGATACCCAATATTGGCTTACTGAAAGCGCGGCTACTTTTTGACGGCGGATATTATGAAGAAGCCATTCAAATCCTTGAATCAGATAGCATCCTACACGCCTTGCCGTTACAGAAGGATTCCGTTGAATATGTTTACCGGAAAGCACGTATTTACCACGAGTGGGGAAAACTGACGCAGGCAAAGGACTTTTACCGGCAAACCGTTGAAAGGGGCAGCAATCTTCCATACTTCTATGCCGGAAATGCCGCTTTGCAACTAGGGCTGATATTTGAAAATGAAGATGATTACATCAGCGCTGAGTATTATTTCAACCAGTGTCTTGGATTACGTTTTTCTGAATACCGCTCCAGTATTCAGCACAAGGCACGCGTTGGGCTGCAACGCATACAGACAAAAAAAGCCGGTTGATCCATTCAACCGGCGGTCCTTAATGCAGGATATATTAACAAACCAAACCGCTGTTAAAATCTCCATCCAAAAGTGAGCATATATAGCTGTCTGTTAAATGTTTGGTTGGCTACAGGAGTGTAATAATCAAGGCCCTGACCCTGCGGAACAGGATACATATAGCGTACTTCCTTATAGGTGCTGCCGACCCAAGCCAGGTCAATATAATAATCCTGTTGCCTGAAACCCAGCCCAAGCGATACCTGGCTGCCCTTGCCATCATTTACCTGCGATTTATATGGGCTTCCAAGTAGTGCATAACCTCCTCTTAAATATACATCATTCAACCTCCATTCGGTGCCAAACCGTAAATTGTGGGCGGCGGTGTAGCTGTCGCGGATGGCCTGGTTTTCTTTCACAAACTTATAACCAGAAGAATTGAGCCTGATATCTGAATAATCAGCAAATTCATATTCGGCAGAAACCAATCCCATCTTACCAAACAAAATGGTAGCACTGCCAATGGCCTTCATCGGAGTTGTCAATTCATATTCGAACCTTCCGCGTGGCGAATCTGCTGACCGCCGTTCAATTTTATTGTCGAATAATAATTCAGAGCTCATACTATAGCGCCATTCCTCATTTATACCCGAGAAGTAAGTGGGCGAGTGAAATGCCGCTCCAAGTCTCAACCAATCTGTCGCCCTGATGATCGTGCCAAGCTTAAAAATGAACCCTGATCCTTTGGTGTCAAGGTTTTCGCGGCGGGTCATGGAAACGAAGTAATCATGGCGGTCAAGGGGATCGGTTTCGGTGTAAACCGATTCATAGCTATACCTGATGTAAGGAATCCCAACAGACGCTCCGAAATAAACCCTGTCGCCATAGTTTGCACCCAGGGTAAATAACATTTCGCTCATCGAACCGCTTGAGTATATGGTTTGATGCTGCATCACGCCACCCATATATGCATCGGCAGTATAAACCTCATTAGAGTTGTCGGTTGGCCAGATGAGCCACGCATCATAGGCGAGACCGGTTGTAAACGGATCCAAGTCGTCAGGGTGGAGGCCATCGGCTTCATAAATATATGCCGTAAGCAATGAACTGTTGTTGTTAAACCCCTCAATAAAAACCCGGTTGGTAAAATTATTGGTTCTGTTAAAGTTAAAGCCGAACTGAATTTTTTTCCATCCACTCTCTTTTTTTTGCGAAAGGTCGCTGGCAAGAACGAATCCTATGTTGCTTAACCCAAGGTTGTATTTGGTATCATCGCGAAATTCGCCCATGTAGTTTACCTCGGTTTGATTAAATGTGATGAGGGGTGTAAACATAAATTCAGATTTCCTGAAGATGCCGATGCCTGCCGGGTTGATGCTTAAACCCGATATGTCGGCGCCAATGGATCCATACGCGCCGCCCATAGCCATATATCTTGCTGAGCCCAGCAGTGAAGTTCTGGAATAACGAAGGGCGTCTTCCTGGTTTTGCCCGTTAATTTCAAATGTTAGAAACGGAAGTATCAGCAACAATAAAAATCGTGTTTTCATAGTGTTGTGTGTGTTAAGTCGTAAAAATATATCTTTTATCTGCCACCTCTGCCCGACGATCCGGAAGAAGAACCTGATGAAGACCCGCTTGATGAAGATCCACCTGATGAAGAACTTGATGAAGATCCACCTCCGCCAGAGCGAGAGGGAGAAGAAACACTCGGGCTTGAAGATCTTGAGGGAGCCGGGCTGCTGCTTCTCGAAGGAGATGAAACGCTTGGACTTGAAGAACTTGATGGAGGAGGACTGCTGCTCCTTGAGGGTGTTGACACACTCGGGCTTGAAGACCTTGAGGGTGGCGGGCTGGTGCTACGCGGAGGGGTGTAGGCTGGCGATGATTGCGAAGGCGCAGGCGATACGCTTCTTGAGGGCGGCGCAGTCTGTCGGGTGTCGCTTGGCCGGCTTGGCGGTGTGTAGCGCGGCTGACTGGGCTGCTCTCTGTTAGGCGAAGCCTGAGGGGTTGCCTGGCGCTGTGTTCCGGGAGCTGCCTGAGGCTGTACAGGTCTTTGTTGCGAAGGAGTTGCCTGCTGCTGTTGAGGTGAAGTGTTTTCTGCCGGCCTTGCAGTTTCCCTGGGGCTGCGTAATGCAGGGCTGGTAAACTCTTCGCTTGTTTTAGGTTTTGTATACCTTGGCGAAGAATAGGGCTGGGGTTGTCTTTGCACCGGCTGGGCCTGTTGACGTTCAGCATCGGGCCTGTCGTAACCTGTTGTTTCGCGGCTTGCAGGCGGACTGTATTGATAGGTGCGCTGGTTTGGGGCAACTGTGCGTTGGTTCTGATCGCTGCGTTCTGATGAAGGGCGTTCCTGTACCTGACGGCCTTGCGAAGGTGTTGCGATGGCTCTTTGATCCTCTTGCAACCTGCCTGCATCACGCGCTCCGGCACGGTCGGATTCCTGCAGGCCTGCAGGTGATTGATCACCGGTTACCGTTCCTGTTGTCCTGCCTCCGGCAGCAGCATCAATTCTTGTTCCGGGGGCGGATTCACCACCTGTAATCGGTCTTGATTCACGTCCGGCCGGCCCAAAATCACGGTTGGGGTTTTCTGCTGCAAGGGCTTCTTCATATTTTTCGCCAAAAGAAGCGGGCCTGCCTGTTCCGGCGGGGCCGCTGCCTCCGGTATTTCCTGCAAATCCGGTTCTTGGCCCGTAATAGTATGAGTTTTTATCGTGGCTGTTTTTATACCATCCTCCATAATAAGGGCTGCCAAAGTAGCCGTCCCAGTAACCATGCCTGTAACCGGTCCAGTACGAACCGTAACCATAATAATAATGGGGGTATCCCATTCCATACATGTAATACGGGTTGTACCAGTATGACCAGTAGGAATGGCTTGGCCAACCCCATCTGTAGGAATAAAATGATGCCGGGTAAAAACCATAACCTATATAAATACTGGTTCCCCAGTAATGCGGATCATAGTTGTACCAGTACATATTGGTGTAGTAGTCGTGATAGTAGGAATATCCCATTGGCCGGTGGAACCGTCTGATGCGTGATGTGTAGGAATAGTCGTAATAATCGCCGTAGAAATAGTAGTTGTTGAATATGGTTCCTTCTTCGGCCTCATAGGCTGATTTGGTGTAGTAGTTGCCTTCATCATAATAACCGGCCACATCATTTGTACCAGGTTGCGCGGCCTGGGGAAGCGGTTCTTCAACAACTATTTCCCTGGTAACCACAACTTCTTTTACATGTACTACCGGATCGCCGGGGGAATAATAAACATCATCGTAAACGGTTGCGCCATGCCTGGTAGCGCTGCAGGATACAAGAAAGATCGCTGCAAACAAACTTAAAAATGCAATGGGTTTCATGGTTTTTCCCTCCAGAATTGGTGTGTTATTTTGTAAGGTTCGTAATTTCATGCCTGTATTATTTAGTATTTTTGCCGCTTCGATAGAGTTAGCCTCTAAAAAAGATACAATATTCATACCATAAACACTTATTATGGCAAAAGATTTTCCTACAAGGGCCGAAAATTATGCCCAATGGTACAACGACCTGGTTATCAAAGCCGACCTGGCCGAGAACTCAGCCGTTCGCGGCTGTATGGTGATCAAACCATACGGATATGCAATTTGGGAAAAAATGCAGGCGGCGCTGGATAAAATGTTTAAAGATACCGGCCACGTAAACGCCTATTTCCCGATATTCATCCCCAAATCCTTTTTCAGCCGCGAAGCCAGTCATGTTGAAGGCTTTGCAAAAGAATGTGCCGTTGTAACCCATTATCGCCTGAAAAACTCTCCTGAAGGTAAGGGCGTTATTGTTGACGAAGAGGCAAAGCTTGAGGAAGAGCTGATCATCCGCCCTACTTCCGAAACAATCATTTGGGATACTTACCGGAACTGGATCCAGTCTTATCGTGATCTGCCACTGCTTATTAATCAGTGGGCCAATGTAGTAAGATGGGAAATGCGAACACGCTTGTTTTTGCGCACCGCCGAATTTCTCTGGCAGGAAGGCCATACCGCTCATGCTACAAAAGAAGAAGCCATTGAAGAAACCGAACGAATGCTTGGTGTTTATGCCGATTTTGCCGAAAACTGGATGGCCATGCCTGTTTTAAAAGGTTTTAAATCGCCAAACGAACGGTTTGCCGGCGCACTTGAAACATATTGTATTGAAGCCCTGATGCAGGACGGCAAAGCCCTTCAGGCAGGAACCTCACATTTCCTTGGCCAGAATTTTGCAAAGGCTTTTGATGTGAAATTCCTGAACCAGAACAACCAGCTTGATCATGTATGGGCCACCTCATGGGGTGTTTCAACCAGGCTGGTGGGTGGTTTGATCATGGCTCACAGTGATGACAACGGATTGGTTTTACCGCCAAAACTTGCTCCCATTCAGGTAGTGATAGTTCCTATTTATAAAAAACCCGAACAACTGGAACTTATCTCGGAAAAAGTCATGCAGATTAAAGCAGCGCTCGAAGCCAAAGGCGTTTCGGTAAAATATGACGACCGCGACACTTTCAAACCCGGATGGAAATTCAACGAGTATGAATTCAAGGGAGTTCCGGTGCGCCTGGCAATTGGCCCCCGGGACCTTGAAAACGGAACTGTTGAGGTTGCACGTCGCGATACCCTTGAAAAGTCCGTTTATCAGCTGACTGATATTGAAAACAAGGTTGTGAACCTGCTCGACAGCATCCAGAAAAACCTTTTCCAGAAAGCGCTTTCGTTCAGGGAAAACAATACCCATCAGGTTGATTCGTGGGAGGAATTCTGCGATGTGATTGAGAACAAAGCCGGATTTGTTTCGGCACACTGGGACGGAACACCCGAAACTGAGCAAAAAATCAAGGAAGAAACCAAAGCAACCATCAGGGTTATTCCGCTGGATGCCAAACCGGAACAAGGCAAATGCATTTACTCGGGCAAACCATCTGTGAAAAGGGTTGTTTTTGCCAGGGCTTACTAAGACAGGTGTTATGGTGTTAAAGTATTAAGGTACCTGCCCCGTCCGAATGGATGTTCATCCGGGAGGGCCCATGCGACGAAGGAGTTTACGAGGTTAAAGTTTCTTGTTGCTTGTTAATGGCTTCTGACTCCTGATCATCGCTTTTATTCATTCTAAACTGCTGATCATGCACAATACATTGGCTTCTTTTCAAAAACTCCTTGAGATAATGGACGACCTGAGGGCAAAATGTCCCTGGGACCGCAGCCAAACACTGGAATCGCTTCGCTATCTTACCATAGAGGAAACATATGAGCTTTCGGATGCCATACTTGAACACGATCTCAAGGAAATTAAAAAAGAACTTGGCGATTTGCTGCTTCACATTGTATTTTACAGCAAAATCGGTGAAGAACACCAGGCTTTCAACATCCGCGATGTGATTGAAGGGATCAATGAAAAACTTATCAAACGCCATCCGCATATATATGGCGATGTAGTGGCCGAGGATGCTGAGCAGGTGAAAACCAACTGGGAAAAAATAAAACTTCATGAGGGCAACCGCACTGTGCTGGGCGGCGTTCCGGCTTCTTTACCGGCAATGGTAAAAGCCTACCGCATTCAGGAAAAGGCGCGCGGAGTAGGATTTGACTGGGAAGAACCGCATCAGGTATGGGATAAGGTAATGGAAGAGGCCGATGAGTTGAAGAATACTCTTGAGAACGGCGATGCCAAAAAGAAAGAAGAGGAATTTGGCGATCTGCTTTTTGCGCTCATTAATTTTGCCCGTTTTATCGGTGTGAACCCCGAGGATGCCCTTGAAAGAACCAATAAGAAATTTATCCATCGTTTTTCTTATCTGGAGGAAGAAGCACGCAGACGTGGTAAGTCTTTGAAAGACATGACGCTCGATGAAATGGATGTGTTCTGGAACGAAGCAAAAAATGGAGAATAAAAGCAACTTTGCTTCAATTACCCGGGACTATATCTGCTTACGAACCGCATAGGGCGGCTTTTTATTCAGCATGTTGTAAATCCGGCTCAGATATTCACCGATTACACCCATTCCAAGAAGAATTACACTTGAAGAAAATAAAATTGCGACGATAAGGGAGGTGTAGCCAAGCGGCACGTCGTGCAGAATCTTCATGGTCAGAAAGTACATGATCAGAACAAACCCGATAAACGACATACTCAGCCCTCCGTAAAACAAGAGTTTAAGCGGAAGATTGGTATAATAAAAAACCAGGTTTGCTGTAAGCTTCCAGATTTTAAAAGGCGAATAGCCCGACTGGCGGTATTTCCTTTTTTCATGCTTCACCAATGCAAATGCAACACTGTTTGTATACCACAACAATACTTCATCCAGGAAAATAAAGCTATGATCGTGTCGCTGAAGATGATCGGCGAGGCTGCGGTTAAGCAGCCTGAATGAAGATCCGTCGCCGGGGGTTTTGCGGTAGGTTTTCGACATTTTTTTAACGACCTTGCTGCCGGCATTCCGCCACCTGGCATGATGCTTGTTTTTGCCAAATATCCCGTAAACCAGCTCTGCACCGGTTTCTTGCTGTTTGTTAATCAGCATAGGGATTTCTTCGGGCGGATTCTGGAGGTCATCGTCAATGGTGATGATAAATTGACCCCGGGCCTGATTGATTCCGCATAAAGTGGCATTGTGCTGCCCAAAATTCCGGGAAAGCTGTATGCCTGAGATTTTATCCGGGAAATCGTTTTTCAGTTTTTCAATTTCGATCCAGCTTCCATCGGTGCTTGCATCGTCAACAAAGATCATCTCAAAGTTCAGTGTATGTTTGCTGAACATTTCAGCGGTTCGGAGAAGGAGCTCGCGCAGCGAATCTTCGCTGTTAAATACCGGGCAAACTATACTATACAACGTTGACGACATGCTTTTTTCTTTTGCTGTTTGAGACTGGGATTACGGATGTGATTTACAATTTGCGATTTACGAATTACGATTGAAGTTGTAGACTGGATGGTTTCAGTTGTTTATGCAGGAGTATGTTTTATGGCGCTTTATCCTTTTTTGAAATACTCTTTTAGCACAATGATGCCATCAACCGCCGCCAAGTATTAACCGCGAACCAGATATCCATCTGGAAGCGTCTGAAAGATAAAAGGCGATGGTATTGGCGACGTCTTCAGGTTTTCCAAGGCCCAACGGCTGTTTCTCTTCAATTTTTTTTATGGTTTCTTCTGAAGTGGCTTTTTGGGTTTGATCAAGCATGGGGCCATGCACGAATGCCGGGGCCACACAATTAACCCTGACACCCTTTGGCGCCAGCTCAATGGCCAGTACCCTGGCATAACCTTCGAGTGCGGCCTTGGCGCTCACATACAAAGCTCCGCCAACAAAGGGATAACTTGTTGATATAGAAGAAATAAAAATGATTGAACAATTGTCTTTCACCAGTTTTTTCCTGCGGATCAGTCGGGAAAACAACAAAACAGCAGAATCAAAGCCAATGTCCATGTTTTTATCAAGGTCTGATTTTGTTATGAAGCCGGCAGGAACGATTTGTGATATCCCTGCACTGAACACTATGCCGTTTAGCGGGCTTAAATTCTCAACCAGGTTTTCAATCGCAGATTCGTCGGTAAGATCGCAGGGAATGATGGTGTGATTGTTGCCGACAAGCTGGCTGTTGGTTTCCTCAAGCTTTTCGGTATTGCGTGCCGAAAGAAACAAATCTGCACCAAGGTGGCTCAGGGCGATGGCTGTTTGCTTTCCAAGCCCGGATGATGCACCTGTTACAAGAATTTTCTTTTCGCTGAGGTCAAAAGGGTTTTTCATTTTTTATATTCAACTATTTCGGGACAAACCATTCCGTCGGTCTCCAATATTACCGAACCCCAGGACAAACCGATTCCGTATGCCGAAAGGAAAAGTTTAACCGGATAGGCATTAAGCTGATCGCGCAGTTCAGATACCAATGTTAAAGGGACTGAAGCCGAGCTTGTGTTGCCAAACTTATCAATTGAAAGCGGCACTTTGTCTTTATCAAGCCGCAGCATTTTGGTGATGGTTTGAATGATCAGCTTGTTGGCCTGGTGGAAGATGTAATAGTCAAGTGAAGCCGGATCGGTTCCGGAAAAAGCAAACAAGGCTTTGGCGTTTGGCGGAACTTCTCTGAGCGTGAAGTTGAATACATCCATTCCGTTCAGTGCAACATGAAGGTTGCTGCGGTAGATGCCATCGCCATGCTTTTTATAATCAAAAGACTTTTTGCTCAGATGGTTTCTGAAACCGCCGTCAGGGATAATGATGGCATCATAGCCTTTGCCGTCGCCCTGCAGGTTGAAATACATCGGGCCCGCTCCTTTTTTCATCTCAATGGCTGTAGCAGTGCCCGCATCGCCAAACAATGGATAAGTACTTTTATCCCTGTATGCCGAGTTTAGGGAAGAGATGTCTCCGACGAGCAGCAGAGCTTTCTCAATACCAGTGGTTTTCATCAGGCTGCTTATGGTTGCCAGACCATATACAAAACCCGAGCATCCCTGGTTGATGTCGAGCACAATGGCGCTCTTCGGCAAGCCAAGCCTTTCCTGAAGTATGCCTGATGTGGCCGGAATCAGATAATCGCGGGTTTGGGAAACAAAAATCAGGATACCGATATCCTTTGGATCCCATTGCAGGTCTTCCAGCAATTTTGTGGTGGCCGCATAACACAGGTCGGAGGTTGCAGTTCCCGGCTCAATTACCCTTTTTGTTTCAACACCGGTGCTTTTGATCAGCAGCTCACGTTCCTTTTTCGATATCCATGAATAGTCGCGGTTATTCACGGTTTTGGAAGGAACCGAAGCAGCCATTCCGGCAAGCCGTATCTCATCTGCTTTGAATAATGCCATATTTTACTTTGCTCTTTCGGCAACAAGGTTGTATAAATCCTGAACGGTTTGTGATTTAATAAGATCGTCGGCATTAACGTCCACATCAAACTCTGTTTTTACAAGCGCCACGAAGATCAGCGCATTGATTGAGTTCCACTCCATCACTTCCTTGAATTTGCTTTCGGGTTTCATGATGCCGGGTTCCAGGTCATCAAACTCATCTTCAACAAGTTTTATAAACTTATCAATTCCTATTTCCATATACTTAATGAATTTAGATGCAAACCTACGTTTTTTTTCTGTTGTAACGCTTTTGCATACAAAGGAAATTGCGGCCGGGCAATAAAATTATTGGGCTTCAGCCTGAAAAGCCCGTGAGTTGGCTTAAATCATGCTATTTAGATGCAGTTTTGTGCACTTTCATTTCGGCCACCTGAAGCACTTCGTAAGTGTTGCCATCGTATACAAATGCCACAACCGCACAATGGTGTTCTTTCCAGGGTTCCGGGAGTGTATACTGGAACTTCCTTTCGTATTGGGTCCCTTCTGCGATCAATGCGCTGCCATCACACAAAACAGCGCCCCATGTGGAATTGTCAACCGATGTCCTCAACACATGCCTGTGAACGTAATCATGTATTACCGGGGTTGGGCCGATACTGGCATTATTGTTTTTTTGTGGAGAAACCAGACTGTCTTCGGTGATGAAAACTGAAAGCATAAGCTGTCGTTGCAGTTCCTCCAGTGTTGACACATTTACTTCTATGTTTGCCAGGCGGTTGGCCGGTTGAAAATCCACCCCGATTTGCACATCCAGCAAGGGGTCGCCCTTAAGCGCCTCAATCACACTACCCTGAAGTAAACTTGGTCCGAGACGGTGATTATCAGGATATCCAACACGGTTTACCATGCCTTTTGGCAGGCCTGAGCCTTCCATGCCAAAGAAATTGTCAAGGGTGTTGCCGAAAGTGGTTCTGTAATCGTCAGGAAATGTGGGGGGCATAGGGCGTCCCTGCCAGGGCGCGTGAATGGTAACCACTACTACCTGATCGCCGTAAACCGAGAGGATATCTTCAATAGCTACTGCACCTCCCGGACAGTAGGGGCAGTCGTGGCCGGTAAATTCCTCGATAAGGACTCTTTTCTTCACCACGATAACTGTGTCGTTTCCGACATTGCCGTTGCGCTTGTCAATATATGGTTCCTCTATAATATCACAAGCCTGCCAAACCAATAGCAGGGAAAACAGAACTGATAATAAGACACGGTATTTCATCGGATTTGGGTTTTAGTCGTGTTTTTAAAAAGAACTTGTAATAGTAAGCATCAGGCCGCTGCTGGCAGGTACATAGCGGCAAACGCCGCCCACACAAACGATGCCTTCACGCTGCCTTCCCCAGCTAAGCGCTACCCTTGAAGTATGCTGAGTGTATCCCATTGAAAAATTGTAATAGTGAAGGCGTTTTTTCTGGTCAGGGTTTCCATAATTATACTGATCGCTGATGCTGAAAAACCATTTCGGGGCAACGGTGTATTCGATCATTGCTGTTGCCCAGTCGCCCTTGTCCTGTTTTGTTGAAAGGTGTTGCATTTCAAGCCTCAGGGTTTTTGTTGGCGTGAGCTTGTATTGAATGTCAGCAACACCGATGTGGGCTTTTATATCAGGCTGGCCAATCTTTCCTTCGACAACCTCAATGTTGTAAAACAGATTTAGGTATTGCAGCGAAACCTTCAGGTTGCGGTTCATGCGGCGGGAGATTTCAATATTGAAGTCGCTGTAATATTTTTGATCACCGGCGTCAAAAAGGCTTGCACTGTATCCCAGTGTTCCCCTCTGGCGGATTGGGATTGTATCATTTACAGGAATTTCGTTTAAGGCATTAACAAGCGAATAATTGGCTGTGATGAATGTGCCGTAAGGGCCGCCGAGTTTTGTATTTCGCTTTATGGTATAAACAATCTGGCCCTGGTAAGCCACCTCTCCATTTGATTGGGTTGCATAGGGGTAAATTGCCGGTAAAAAATAGCTGTGCTGCTTGGTAAGTGGTGGTAAGAAGTTAATATCGAGAGTGTTGTCGGTCTCAGTGCGGTTGGATTTGAAACTCATATTATCGGTATGCTTGGCTGAGAGCATTACGCTGAGCCCGGGCTTAAAATATGTGGCGTTCACATACAGCGATTGCCCGGGTTTGTAGATGTAATTGTTGACATCAGAAGGATCATTGATCTTATAGGCATACTCCCCGTTCAGGCTGAAATAGGTTCCGCTTATGTTCAGCCTTGTGGCAAAAGCCGCTACATTTTCAGGTAAAATCAATGGGTCGGTTCCGGCGAAAATATTTTCAGTTCTCTGGTATTTACTTACCATGCCGGCCCCGGCAAAAATGCGGGTGGAGCTCTCATTTAGAGAACTAAATAAATCATTAACCGATAAATCGGCATCAATTCCACGAACAATCCCCCTTGACTGATCCCAAAAGTATCGCTGTTTGCCATAAACACCTTTCAGTGAAAGACTCTTAACCGGGCTATATCTTACCCTCACCCCGTCAAGGGAGTTGTCAATTCCCAGGTTCCAGTCTTCGTAGGATCGCAGAATGAGCCCGTTGCCGAATTGTTCGTAAAAATTACCGGCAGTAACTTCAATATCACCAGATTTGTATGAAATAAACCGGTAAGGCATACCCGTTCCTCTGAGTCTTTGGTCATAGCCGATAATGGGGTTCAGATAGCTTTCGAAACGCAGCCCTGCTGTAAAATCACCCTGGGTGTATAATAGGTTGGTAAAAGCGTTCATCAGCATTTGTTCGTCAACATCCGGTGCACCGATAAGGGTGTCGCTTCGGTAATACTGGGCATCGAGCTGGAAATTGCCGCTAACCCTTGAAGGGCCTGAAAATCCCTGCGCCAAACCGGACGATAGGGTAAAAAAGCTGAAAGCAGCAAAAAAGCTCAATCGCAAAAGCAAGCCTTGAAACTTCATAAATTTAAAATCGTTAATCCTCGTTCATAAATCAATAAGGGAGCCTCAAAATACATTCCGCATTAGTGTCCCGAAATATCTTCGCCACGGTTCAACCTGCGAACCAGATCAATCAACTGGTGTTGGCCACCTTCGGCAAAAGAAGTGTGTTGCCACACAATTTCACCTTTGCCGTTGATAATAAAATTGTGAGGTATCTGGTTCACATTCATGGCGCGGCGAAAGTCGCTGTTGGCATCCAGCAGGATTTCATATTCCCAGTTCCGGCCCAGCACTGTAGGCATAACCCTGGCGGCGCTACGGGCATCGTCAATGGAAACGGCGATCAGTTTTACACCGGTTTCTTCTACCCAGTCCTCATAAACCTCGGCTATAGCGGTAAGCTCGCGCATACAAGGTGTACACCACAGCGCCCAGAAGCTCAGAATAATAGGTTTACCATCGTTCTGAATGTTGGCAGTGTTGAAATCCCTGCCATCTGGTGTTTTTACAGTTACTGAAGGGATTTTCGGATAGGCTTTTCCGTCGGTTTGAGCTGATGCCGAAAACATGATAAGCAGCGTCAGGCTCAGCAGGATTAGATTTCTCATGTTATATTTACTTATGTTTAAGTTTGGATATCAGGCAGCAAAAATAGTACTATTTGGATAAGCACATTCATTTACAAAAATCAGACCGGATAAATTTCGAGGATTTCAGTCAGGGGCAGTGGTTTTATGGCGATTCGCTTAAGCGTTGCAGGGATTAAAAGACATTCGCCTTTGTTCAGGGCACTGGTTCCTCCTGCAAATTCAACTGACGCGGAGCCGCTGCAGCAGAGGTAAATAACAAATGAATTGAGTTCGGAATAATCCTTGGGTAATGGCCTAGTAAGCCGCAGCATATTGGTTGTAAAGTATTGGCTTTTTACCACCGGGGAAGTTCGGTCGGGTTTTATGTCGGCCTTGATCCTGTGATCATCGTAAAAGTTAAAATCAATTGCATCCAGTGCTGATTCGGTATGCAGTTCACGCGGTTTTCCCTGTGCGTCCATCCTGTCCCAGTCGTAAATACGGTAAGTGATATCGGAAGTTTGCTGGATTTCTGCCAGCAACACGCCGGGGCCAAGCGCGTGTACCCTTCCCGAAGGCATATAAAAAACATCCCCTGTTTTCACCTTTTCAAAGTTCATGATCTCCGGCAGGGCTTTGTTTTCGAGATGTTTCAGGTAAAGTTCCCGGTTCATCTTCTGGTTGAACCCGCTGATGAGTTCCGCATTCATATCGGCTTGCAATACATACCACATTTCTGTTTTTCCTGAGCCGTTGTGCCTTTTCTTTGCAAGCTCATCATCAGGATGAACCTGTATGGAAAGCCAGTCGTTGGAGTCAATGATCTTGATGAGCAGTGGAAATTCCTCGCCATGTTTGTCGAAAGCCTTTTCTCCAACGAGTTCGTCCATGTAAATCTCAACCAGTTCGTTCAAATGGTTACCCTCGAGCCAGCCCTCGCTTACCACTGTTTCGTTGTCCTTCACACCCGATAACACCCAGGCCTCCCCGCAATTGGGAAGTGGGGAAAAATCAAGGCTCATGTGGGTTTTTATCTTTTGTCCGCCCCAGATCTTGTCTTTGAACAGCGGATGGAATTTCAGGGGATAGAGCTGGTTCATGCGTTGCTTGTTATTATTCTGATTGCGAAAGTAAGGGTTTTGTGTTAAAGTGTTCATGTGTTCATGTGGCTTGTTTAAAGTCGCCATGGATGCACGGATGAATTCAATCCATCTATGAATCCGTGACAAAAATAATTTCTGCGAAAATCTGCTTGATCCGCGTCATCAGCGTTCTATTCGCTCTTGTTATCACCACAGCCCTCACAATAAAAGTTTACTTTTGCAGATTGAAGTCTGGCGAATGAAAAACTCCGAAAACCAATACAAACGCAAACCTTCCTGGCTCCGCATCAGACTGCCTGGCGGCGAAGGCTACCGTAAGGTAAAGCAGATTGTGGAAAGCCACGGCCTGCATACCATTTGCAGCAGCGGAAACTGCCCTAACCTGGGCGAATGCTGGGGCGCCGGCACAGCCACTTTTATGATTTTGGGAGAGATCTGCACCCGCTCCTGCCGTTTCTGTGCGACCCGAACAGGGAAGCCATTACCGGTTGATGAACAGGAACCGCAGCGCGTTGCGGAATCAGTAAAACTGATGAACCTGAAACATTGTGTGATCACCTCTGTTGACCGCGATGATCTTGAAGATGGCGGCGCTTCCATCTGGGCCGAAGCCATTAAGGCGGTTCGAAAAGAAAACCCGGAAACCACTATTGAGGTTCTGATACCGGATTTTCAGGGGAGGAAGGAACACCTGGATTTGGTTTTGAAACAGAAACCGGATATTGTTGCCCATAACCTTGAAACGGTTCGCAGGCTTACGCCCATGGTTCGCAGCGCAGCCAACTACGACAGAAGTTTACAGGTAATCAGTTGGATTGCGGAAAGCGGTTTTACCGCAAAATCTGGCATCATGGTAGGCCTTGGTGAAAAAGATGAAGAAATCATGGAAACCATGGATGATCTGCTGGAAGCCGGTTGCAGGGTAATGACCATCGGGCAGTACCTTCAACCCAGCTTAAAGCATTTACCGGTTGAAGAGTACATTCATCCGGATATTTTTGCAAAATACAGGGAAGTGGGGCTGAAGGAAGGGTTTCGTGTGGTAGAAAGCAATCCGCTGGTGAGGTCGTCTTATCATGCGGAGCAACAGCTTGTTGAAGGCTCAAGATCCAAGACCCAAGTATAAAATCCAAAGCTCAAATTCCTATAGCAATCGGAACAAAATCCAAAATAAATCCAAAACACAAAAATTAAAAGAGTAGGCAGTAACAGTAGGCAGTCAAATCCAACACTCCAAATTTCAATTAATCAGCCAGACTTCGACAGGCTCAGCCGCCGGAAAACAAATTAACCAATCAAACAATCAACCCCTACATTACTCCGCTACTCCATCACTCCAACAAAACCGTATCACATCATAAATCGTCAATCGTCAATTAAAAGTGTTAGATAACTACAACCCCATCAACTATCAAGTCATTTTCAAGGATCTTGGAATGATTGCTTACAAAGAGGCCTGGGCTTACCAGGAGAGGCTTTTTAATGAGATCGCTGAAGCGAAAAGACAAATTGCAACAGGAAACGCTCAAGTCGAAGTAACCCCAAACTACCTGCTTTTCTGCGAGCATAAGCATGTTTACACCCTTGGCAAGAGCGGATCGGAGCAAAACCTGCTTGTTGATTACATACAATTGCAGGCCAAAGAGGCTGAGTTTTTCCGCATCAACCGCGGAGGTGATATTACTTACCATGGCCCGGGACAGATCGTAGGTTATCCCATTCTGAACCTTGAGTATTTTGTAACAGGAGTAAAAGATTATATTTTTAAGCTTGAAGAATCCATCATCCGCTTGCTTGCTGATTATAATATTTCTGCCACCCGCCTCGATGGCGCTACCGGCGTATGGCTTGGTGTTGGCAGCAGCCGCGTGAGAAAGATTTGCGCCATAGGCGTGCGCACCAGCCGCTGGGTAAGCATGCATGGTTTTGCATTTAATGTGAACACCGATCTGACTTATTTCAACCACATCAACCCTTGCGGATTTACTGACAAAGCGGTGACCTCAATGGAGAAAGAACTTGGCGGGAAGCAAGACCTTGAAACAGCAAAGAATTTACTGAGAGCAAAGATCGCGGAAGTGTTTGGGATGGAGTTGATTAGTGGACATTAATCCATTTAGCTATTAAAACCGAACAATAGAACAATAGAACAATAGAATAATAGAACAATAGAACATCTGAACACAAGTATACTATAGTATGAATGAGAAGAAATACGATCTGGAGGAAAGGCTGATTGATTTTACGGTTTCGATAATCCGTTTGGTTGAATCACTACCAAATACTAAAACTGCACAATACCTTGGTGGCCAATTGCTTCGTTCGGGAACTTCGCCGACACTTAATTATGCTGAAGCAAAAGGTGCTGAGTAAAGAAATGATTTTATTCACAAAATGAAAGTTTGTTTGAAAGAGTTACGTGAATCACATACCTGTTTGAAGATTATAAACAAAGCTGTAATCGCTGTTGATGAATCTTTGTTATTTCATCTGATAACCGAGTGCAATGAGCTTATTTCAATTTTTGTTAAGAGTATAGATACGGCATTAAAATCAAAATCCAAATAGGTTGTACAATCAAAACTTCAACATTCATTTGTTCTATGGTTCAAATGTTCAACTGTTCAAATAACAAAACCTTGAAATGGATGAGACAAAATGAACAATAGAACAGTAGAAGTGAGGATTATTTTTAATTCAGATATTTGCAGGCAGTTTATAGTCCCCGTTCATAATTCAAATGTTCAATTATTCTCCCGATAGCTATCGGGATGTTCAAAACCAATCTACTGTAAATGAATAACCCAATCACCAAAATATCATCCATCTGTGTTTTTTGTGGTTCCAGCACCGGCAGGGGAGAAGCGTATGCTGCAAACGCCCGCTTACTTGGAAAAGCTATTGTTAAAAATAATTGCAACCTGGTTTACGGCGGCAGCAACATCGGCCTGATGCGTATTCTGGCCGACGAGGTGTTATCGGGTGGCGGCAAGGTTACCGGTGTAATGCCCAATGGCCTGGCCGATAAAGAAATTGCCCACAAAGGCATACATGACCTGCACCTTGTTGACACCATGCATGAACGCAAAGCCATGATGGCTTCCATGTCGGATGCGTTTATTGCCATGCCCGGCGGCCTGGGAACCCTGGATGAGATCTTTGAGATACTTTCCTGGAACCAGTTGGACATCATCAGCAAACCGACAGCATTGTATAATGTGGATGGGTACTATGATCATTTGTTGAGGTTTCTGGATCACACGGTTGATGAACATTTTGTGAGACCCGAACACCGTGCCAACCTTTTGGTGGATGATGAGGCTGAAAGGCTGATGAAGAAGATCTTGGATTTTATTCCTCAGAAACCACCAAGCAAATGGGTGGACGAGCTGAAGGTGGCGACGAAGAAATTGTTGTTGTAGAAATGAGTTGGCACTTCGACAAGCTCAGTGCCCGGAATTGCAGGGCTACGGTAGGCACTTCGACAAGGTCGGTGACCAGAAATCGTAAATCATAAATCGAAAATAAATAGATGATCGTAATAGGAATTACCGGAACACTGGGCGCAGGAAAAGGAACCATTGTTGATTACCTGGTCGGGAAAAAAGGGTTCGCACATTATTCAGTCCGGGCTTACCTGATTGAGGAAATTGAACGCAGGGGAATGCCTGTGAACCGCGACAGCATGGTGGTGGTGGCCAACGATTTACGCACGCGCAATTCCCCTTCATTTGTTACGGATCAGTTGTATGAGCGTGCATTGAAATACGCGCAAAACTGCGTGATCGAAAGCATACGTACTCCCGGCGAGGTGGAATCTTTGCGATCGAAAGGAAGATTTTATCTTTTTGCGGTAGATGCCGATGCCCAAGTTCGCTATGAGCGTATCTTTGCCAGAAATTCAGAAACCGACGAAATTGATTTTGAAACATTCCTCGAAAACGAAAAACGCGAAATGGACGCCAACGATCCCAGCAAACAAAACCTGCGACGCTGCATTGAAATGGCCGATTTTGTTTTTCACAACGAAGGAAGCATTCAGTCGTTGAATGAACAAGTTGAGGGGGTGCTGGAGAAAATATTGTAATGCATTATTGCCACCAAGGCACTAAGGCACAAAGTACCACTAAATAACAATGATTTATAATCCTTATGTCTTTGCGTCCTGGCGGTAATTAAATCAAAAAAACGAAATTCGAATCCCATCCCGTCCCGATAGCTATCGGGAGCTATCGGGGCGAAACTCTAAACAAGTTCAAATTTCTAAAGATATAAACCCAATAAACTTCACAAACTCCTTAAACCACTCATTCTTAACACGTAATTCATAACTCATAGCCACTGTATCACTGCAATACCGTATCACTGTATCACAAAAATCCGAAATCGTCAATCATAAACAACCTATGTCCACAACAAACTATATCCGCCCCACCTGGGATGAGTACTTCATGGAAGTAGCCAACACCATTGCCAAACGCGCCACCTGCGACCGCGGCCGAAGCGGTTGTGTAATTGCCCGGAACCGCCAGATTCTGGTTACCGGATATGTGGGCTCGCCCATTGGCTTACCCCATTGCGACGAAGTTGGCCATTTGTTTAAAAGAATGACCCATGAAGATGGCAAAGTAACCCAGCATTGTGTTCGCACGGTGCATGCCGAACAAAACGCCATTTGCCAGGCCGCCCGCCTGGGCATTGCACTTGAAGGCGCCACCCTTTACTGTCGTATGACCCCATGCCGCACATGCGCCATGCTCATCATCAATTGCGGTATTAAAAGGGTGGTTTGCGAATTCCGCTATCACAGCGGCTCTGAATCTGAGGCTATGTTTGCCGATGCCGGTATTCAACTGGATTATGTGAACCAGGAGGTTCTAAAATATGAAAAGCAATAGTTTGCTATTGCAGGCTTTGGGTAAGCTTTACAAAATCATCCACACTCAACCTTTCAGCCCGCTCGCCCATAAATGGAAGGGTAGAAGTGTCTTTGTCTTTGATGATTGAAGAAAGCGCATTACGCAAGGTTTTGCGGCGCTGGTTAAAGGCGGTTTTTACAACGGCAGTAAAAAGGCTTTCATCGCATTCAAGGGTTTGCTTATGGTTTCGTGTAAGCCTGATCACAGCAGATTTTACTTTGGGTGGTGGTATAAACACATTTTCATTTACTGTAAAAAGATACTCAATATCATACCAGGCCTGAAGTAAAACACTCATGATACCGTAGGTTTTGCTGCCGGACGGCGCAGCAATCCTTTCCGCAACTTCTTTCTGAACCATTCCCACAACTTCCGGAACCATATTCCGATAATCCAGCACTTTAAATAAAATCTGACTTGAAATGTTGTAGGGGAAATTGCCAACGATGGCAAAGGGTTCTGAGAAAAAATCATCCGGTTTGCTTTTCAGGAAATCCGCATGAATAAGCCGGCCACGCATAACAGGAAAATGATCAAGGAGGAATGAAACAGATTCGCTGTCAATTTCAACAGCCTTGAAGTTCAGTTTTTCGTTTTCAAGCAGGAAGTGTGTGAGTATTCCGGTTCCCGGCCCTATCTCAAGTACATTGCTACTCGCACCCGATAAGCTTCCCGCAATTTTTCCTGCGATATTCCGGTCGTGCAGAAAATGCTGGCCTAAATGTTTCTTGGGTCTGACGGAGAACATGGGGGTGGGGGATTGATTGACGATTGACGATTGACGATTTTAGATTTGAAGGCTTAGTAATCAGGACTATAGACTCGAATGTTCTATGGTTCAAATGTTCTACTGTTCAAACAAAAAGCTTTAAAATGGCTGAGATAAAAATGAATCATAGAATCATAGAACAAATGAACAATAGAACAATAGAACCACAGAACCATAGAACAATAGAACCATAGAATACCCCAGCACCCTAAATAACGTCTCCCCTGAGTGCGCGGAAACGCTGTCGTGCCGGCGCAGCCTGAAGGCTTGCCGGGTATTTCAAAAGCAGCTCCTTGTAATAATCCATTGCTTTTTCGGGGTTGTTCATATAAATTTCATGTACTTCTGCCAGCCTGTAAAGCGCTTTATCGGCCAGCAAACCAAAAGGATATAGATCCACGATCTGCTGAAGATAATTTCCCGCAACCTCAAAATCCACCTTCCTGATATTGATCTCTGCTTTGAAAAAGAGCACATTGTCGTGTATAGGATGGTGGGGAAATTTTTCCATGAGGGTGTCCAGAGCCTGAAGGGCAAGATCGTCGCGGTTCCGGTAGCTGTGGAGCTGCGCCCTGGAAAAATATGTGAGCGCCCTGTAGGTGCTGTCGGGCTCCATATTGTCCTTGATCAGTAATGCCAGAGCCATCGCGTCGTTGGCAATGAGTTTTGATGTGGCTGCTTTCAGCACATTTAACTGCGCCCTTGCCCAATCGAACTCTCCTATGTAATATGATAATCTTGCGTTACGGAATTTGGCTTCGTGTCCGATGGGTTCGTTTGGGAAGTCTTTTTCAACCTGAGAGTATAACAGGGTGGCATCCCAAACATCGCCCTGATAAAGAAGGATGTCAGCAAGATCAAGCTTACAGTCGGCCTGATGGCGTTGCCCGATTCCCGGTATTGCCAGTGCTTCATTTAACAATTGCACTGCCTTTTCTGTGTCATGGAGCATAAAGGCAAGGAGATTGGCATAATCGCGCATCAATGCGATGGTAAAACGGTTTTTACCAAGTTCTTCCAGGGTTTCGCGATACCTGCCTTCCAGCTTTTTCAAACGTTCCTGATCAACAGGATAAGTGGAGTTTAATTGCTGATAGCCTGCGCTCAGGATTTCTATCCGGCTGTTCAGGTAATAATGGCCTTCCTGTCCCTTGTCAATCAGATACTGATACGCTCTGATGGCAACATCATAAGCTTTGTTTGCAAGGCTTAGCTGGGCGATGGAGTAAACACGGTTTCCGTTTTCGCCAAGCCTTCGGTCAAGTGCGATTGCCTGCGCATATGCCGATTCAAAATCTTCCTGTTGAATTGAGAACCACAGCATCATTTCAGAATACACCAGCACGTCGGGTTGTTGCCGGATGTTCCTGAGCAAAGTTGTCCGCAGTAATTGTGACCTTGTGCCTTCGGTATCGGTAATCAGGGCGTTTTGGATGCGGGTTTGGATTTGAGCGAGGTTTGTGTTGTCGTTTCTGAGATGTCCGAGATATTCGCTCACCATGTTTTCAAAATCACCCAGGCGTTCATAAAGGTTTCCCAGCTCCATATGGAAGTTATAAGAACCTCCGAGAAGTTCCCTCCCTCTGAGGTAAGTTTTGATCGCATACTCGTTTTCGCGCCTCACCATAAAAGCATTTGCCGCTTCGCTCACGGTTGTGTGCCGGGCTTCAAGGTTTTTGATCACATCCTCATATTGTCGGTTTCCTTTTTTTATATCGCCGCTGCTCATATACACAAAGCCCAGGTCAATCTGATAACGGGTGTTTCCGGGATTGTTCCTGATTTGCTGCCGGGCTACACGTTCTGCTTTCCTGTAGTCGCCCAGTTCGAGCAAACAACTGAAATAATAGTGATAGCTTACTTGTGTAGGGTTTTGCTGATACAGTTCCTCAAAAATTGGCAAAGCTTTCTCATACTCACGGTTGCGGAAATATTCGGTGCCCAGTTGCATATTGTTGGTTCGCGGCTGAGCCTTGACCTCGGCAACAAGAGGCAGGATGAATAACAAAATAAGAAAGCTCAGATATCGGATCATGACCGGTTCTTTAAATCAATCAATTATATCAAATCCGGTATAGGGTTGTAATACTTTTGGGATCACAATGCCTTTGCCGGTTTGGTTGTTTTCGAGCAAAGCTGCTACTATACGAGGTAACGCCAGGGCGCTGCCGTTTAGTGTATGAACAAGCCTTGTGCGACCTTGTTCATCCCTGAAACGCAGTTTCATCCGGTTCGACTGGAATGTTTCAAAATTCGAAACCGAACTCACCTCAAGCCAGCGTTGCTGGGCAGCAGAATACACTTCCATGTCGTAGGTAAGGGCGGAGGTGAAACTCATATCTCCCCCACAAAGTTTCAGTACCCTGAAGGGCAATTGCAGTTCGCGAAGCAGCATGCAAACATGGGTTCGCATTTCTTCAAGCGTTTCATAAGATTTGTCAGGGTGTTGTATTTGAACGATTTCCACTTTGTCGAACTGGTGCAAACGGTTCAGGCCTCGAACATCTTTGCCGTAAGAACCGGCTTCGCGCCTGAAGCAGCTTGAATAAGCCACGTTTTTAACCGGTAAATCACTTTCTTTCAGGATCATATCCCGGTAAAAATTGGTAACTGGAACTTCGGCTGTCGGGATGAGATAAAGCTTGTCTTCAGTCACATGATACATTTGCCCGTCTTTGTCGGGCAGTTGACCTGTTCCATAACCCGAGGCTTCGTTCACCATCAATGGCGGCTGATATTCGAGATATCCGGCTGCAATGCCTTTATCCAGAAAGTAATTGATAAGTGCGCGCTGAAGGCGGGCGCCTTTGCCGCGGTATACCGGAAACCCTGCCCCGGTGATCTTGTTGCCGAGTTCAAAATCAATGATATTGTACGTTTTGCACAGATCCCAGTGCGGCACAGCCTCTTTTTCCAGCGCTGGCATCTCACCTTCCTGGTGAACAACTTCATTGTCTTCGGCCGATTTTCCCTGCTTTACAGAGGCATGCGGCAGGTTGGGTAACTGCACAAGTAATTCAAAAAGCTCGGTTTCGGTTTCATTGAATTTATCGCTCAGGGTTTTGCCAAGGGCTTTCAGTGTAACCGTTTTTTCCTTCATGGCATTGGCTTCGTCCTTTTTTCCTGATTGGAAAAGAGCGCCAATATCTTTCGAAATGGCATTGATATCGGCCAGGGCCTGATCCATTTGGTTCTTGGTTTCCCTTCTGGATTTGTCAATTTCCAGGATTTTTTCAATCAGCCCTGCTGCATGAAAATTTTTAACAGCCAGTCTTTCGGCAACAAGTACCGGGTTTTCTCTGATGGTATGAAGTTCTAACATAATTGATGCTGATTTTTAAAGAGTTTTATATGGGCAACGGACAATGGGTTTGTATTTTTCGGCTTCTTATTTTCATAAAACGCGCAAAATTAGACAAAAAAACCCGGCTTGGAACAAACCGGGCTGATGTATCTGAAAAGGCATTGGCCTTGTATTCCTTGCTATTCCTGGGATTCCGGAAAGACTGAAACGTAGGACTTGTTATTCCTGCGTTTTTTGAATTCTACTTTTCCGTCGGCCATTGCAAACAGGGTGTGATCCTTGCCCATGCCTACATTGATTCCGGGTGAATGAACAGTTCCGCGCTGACGTACAATAATGTTGCCGGCTTTGGCGAACTGACCGCCAAATATCTTAACGCCGAGGCGCTTGCTGTGTGATTCGCGACCGTTATTTGAACTACCGGCACCTTTCTTATGAGCCATAATGTGTTTATTTTTTTCCCTGGGGGATGTTAAACTTCAAATGATAATTATGCAACGATTTCTTCGATCTCAATCTTGCTCAGGTATTGCCTGTGGCCATTGAGTTTCTGATATCCTTTTCTTCTTTTTTTCTTGAAAACCAAAACCTTGTCACCTTTAAGGTGCTCAAGTATTTTAGCCGAAACGCTGGCGCCTTCTACTTTTGGGGTGCCAACTGACAGCTTTCCTTCTTTGTCGAGCATTAAAACATTGCTGAACTCAACCTTGTCGCCGGCTTCTCCTTCGAGGCGGTGAACGAAAAGTTTCTGCCCTTTTTCAACCTTGAACTGCTGTCCTGCTATGTCAACTATTGCGATCATTATTACGTCTTTAAAAGTTCCTGTAAAGTGGGGTGCAAAATTAGATAAAAAAATCAAATACCCAAGCCCTTGGGAAAAAAATTTACTTTTGCTGGTGCTCCTAACAAGTTTTTACGATAGCACCCCTCCTGATATTACACAAGATATACAAAATCAGATTTTTATAACTTTGCTATAGATTGGCCCATCTACAGTATTCAGCTTGAGAAAATAGACGCCACGAGGAAGTCCTGCCACATCAATTCTCTTTAAATTATTTGCCATCATAGTTGCATTCCCGTACCACAAAAGCTCCCCATGCAAATCATAAACTTCAATGGTTTGATATTCAAAGTGAGCTTCAACGGTGAAAGCATCGCTGAAAGGATTAGGGAAAATCCTGATCTTCTGCACAATTGATGCGCTTATGCCTTGCTCTTCTTTTACGGTCAGATAAATTGTATCTGCCTCAAAACAAGGCCCGTCAGTAACCTGAACCCATATCGGGAATGTGCCAACTCCATAATCCGCTCCAGTAATTGACAGTTCATTTGATGTTGTGCCATCCGACCATATATAGGCCTCATAATGATCGGGTACTGAAAGCCTGATGGTGTCATTAATATGTATGGTCGTATCTTGACCGAGGCTGATTTCAAAACCCGGATGGATGATTACGTGGATTGTGTCAAAAGCCCAGCAACCTTTTTCTGTGGCACAAGCTAGGTGATATGTGCCCGATTCGCTGACTGTAAGCCAGTTTTCATTTATCAGGCTGTCGTTCCAGTAATAATATTCAAAGCCTTGCGGGGCAATAATTGTAAAACTCTCGCACGCGCTTGTATCATTTCCTAAATTCAGTAGCAGGGGTTCTGTGCGTGATAATTTTGCAGTAAAGCTATCTTTATCGGCTCCATGTTGTGCAATCAGGGTATCCTGATTGAAAACAATGATACCTCTGTATTTTCCGGCTAATAATAAATCATTGCAATTATCGCGTATTATTTCAAATGAGCTGGCATGATCAGAATTCTCCGTTGTAATGATTTCGATGAGGCCACCATCGGTATTAAATTCACCTATTATTATTTTATCATAGAATCCTAAGTTAATTAAAGTATCGGCAATTTGAAGGTTGCTGCGGGCATTGAACATAAATATCAGGTTTTCATTATCCAGAAAGGTTTTTATGAAAACACTGCGATCAATAATGTGATACCATATTGGCTCAAACTGATTGTTGATTTTTGTAATTATGGATTGCGATTTGTTTGGAGGAACCACGATAGTATCATTTCCGAAAAATACTGTGTCCCTGATAAATCCGGTAAATAGCAGATTGTCATTTTTATCAACTTTGAAATTAAAGCCACTAATTCCCCAATTGAGAAACCGAGATTCCAACAGAAGTCCGGTTTCATTAAAGACCAGGAGAAATGGCCGACTGTAATAACCCACAGCACTATGATTGGGATGATATAAGGTGTCACTTCCTATTGTTAGATGACCGGTTGCATAACCATGAAAATATAACAAGCCATTATCCCCGAAGAACATATCATAAACCTCAACAGTTTTGCCATCTAAACCAATCATTTCCTGTTTCCATTCCAGGATTCCGTTTTTATCAATTTTGGTAATGGAGCTTATTATCGAATAATAGACCTCAGACGTTGCCTGATTCAGATAATTTATTTGGCCGGGACTATGGCCACTGGCATAATGCAGACCTGCCAAATAAAAATGACCGTTGTCTGATTTTATAAAACTCCGTAAGTCGTCCTGCCCCTCGCTGGAAATTAACCCAGCCCAAAGGATTTTATAGTCTGAGTTGAGTTTTGCAACAAAAACGTCAGGTGAATCCGGATAGGGAGCCGGATTTGCAAAAAGGGAAGTATCACTGATGTGCACCTTAAATTGGAATGGTGCTGAAAGATAAAGATTGTCTTCGAAGCCGGTGGTAACGAAAGGCCTAAAAATCGTCTTATTTGGAAGAGCATAAACATCAAGTGCGTCTATAAAAACACCATCGTTATTAAATTTTGCAATGGCATGGTTAGCCCATCCAGCATAATATCCCTGATGGTTAAAGCAAGTGTCAATAAAGCACACTTCATTTCCGTAGGTTGCTTTGATGTGCACATTATTAAACCAATCAGTGCATAAAACCTCTAAATTGTTAGGTGCCGGGGTGTAGGTAAGTGTCTTACCCCATGCCCATTGCCATTCCTGAGATATTACTTCAGCAGTATGCAGAAAGATAGTTAAGATAATGAGCGTTGTTAACATAGTTGGTTTTGTTTTCATAATTCTTTGGTTTTTTTGGGGGGTAATAATTTATTTGACTTAATGATGGATGATTTTAAATGTTTTAATATCAGATTGGCAATTTACCTTCAGCAGGTAAAGACCTTTAGGATAAGGGCGAAGATCTATCCCAAAATTAGTCTTAGGGTTTGTTGAAGTTTTACCAGCCAGAACCTCCTCACCAACTAAGTTAAAGAGAGAGTAGTAAAACTGATCCTGACTAGTTTTGACGTAAAGTAAACCACGGGTAGGGTTAGGAAAAACCGTTATAGAAGCAACTTTCTGATCCAAAGGCTTATTACCTGTTAACAAGCCTTTGGCATCTGTTTTAACAACATAAACATCAAAGCCCCCGTTGCTTTGGTTTTGGGTAGTTCCACAAAATATGATTCCTCCATCGCTGGTTGAAAGTATGTCGTAAACAACGTCAGTGTGAACACCACCAAAACCTCTTGTCCAAAGTGTATCTCCTTCATGGTTGGTTCTGATAAGCAAAATATTGCTTGCATTGTTAGCTCCGATTATAAAACCGTTGTCATCGGTTAAATCTATTGAAGAGGGGTTTGCCTGGGCATCAAGAATACGACTCCAGGACTGAATTCCATGAGGATTGGTTTTTATAAGGTAAACCTGAGAGTTAAACCATCCGGGCTTTCGAGAGCCACATATGATGAAACCTCCATCATCAGTTTGTTTAAAACCTATGGCTCTTTCATCTAAATCGGCATTACCATAGTTTCTCGACCAAAACAGATTACCGGCATGATTGGCTTTAAATAAAAATGCATTGGTATAGTGAAGAATTTTCCAGTCTCCACAGAAAACGAAACCACCATCCGCTGTTTCTATGATGTCTTTTCCGGGGTATCTGCTATTCTGGCCATAACTTCTCTCCCAAATCAAATTTCCGGTATTATCAGCTTTGGCGATGAAGATTCTTGGTCCGGAACCCTTTGCTTCTTTATCTGTTGAGCTTCGATATCCTTGAAAAACATATCCTGAATCAGATGATTGAATCACTGCCGTTGCATATCCTTTATATAGCTCATCATGGTAAGAAACAAACCATTCCTCTTCTCCATCCTCGCTTAGTTTCAATAAAAATGGTGCCTCAATTCCGTTTTTATACCACGAGCCGGTAATAATATAACCCTGATCCATAGTAATGGAAATTGACAAGCCTTCGAGATGATCTAAAGGCCTGCCAACACGTTTTGTCCAAAGGGTATCGCCAAACGCATCGAGCTTCAGTATGTAGATTTCGGGCATGCCGGTTACCGGACTGTTTGAGTATCCGCAGGTGATGAATGTATTGTCTGCGCACTCTTTTATGGAAAAAGCCATATCATTGTGAAGATATCCATAGGTTTTCTCAAAAGTTACCTGTGAAGCTGCCGAAAAGATTAAAAATTTTAAGAAAAGCAGCATAGTAAAGGTTTTCATAGCAATTCGTTTTGGGTTTTTATTTTGTTGACTACTGATTGTTGTATTGAAGAATTTGTGAATTCAAAATCAACTTATCATTGCCCACGAATCTGTTCACATCAGTATGACAATTGAAAACGCCTTTACCCTTATCCGACACATGAGTTTTTTATAAAAAATGTGAGATTGTTTGTAGGATGGAGAAATCAAACACAGAACACAAATGTGTTTTGCTGTGAAATAATTTTCTTGTGTATCCCTAAACTTTGGAGAGCGCTTAGCTTATCCCCAGCCGGTAAGATATCTTGATCAGGAACACATTGTGCGGATGTATTCGATAGAGGTCGCGGGTATCATCAAAAAAGGAAAAACCACCGTCAATGAAATAATCGTTACGTCCCTGCGACCAAACCAGGAAAAGGGTTGAACCGGGCAGATATTCCCAACGTAGCACCAGGTTCGATTGAAAGAAAAGGGCCTTATAATCAGGGTTGTCAAAAGTGTAGTCAGTGATGCCATCAAGGTTTTGGTCTATACGGTAAACCTGCTCATCTTTTGCATGGTGGATTTGTTCGGTGGTAAAAACATGGTACCTTTCTGCATAAACATCAGCACGGGAATCGGTGATGTATTTGAAATCCGAGTATTTTCCCGTGCTGATGAAAGGCCGGCCCCAGTATTGTATGGTGAGGTCGGGCGTAAGATTCAGATTGGCGCGAAGGGCAAGGCTAAAAGTTTTCTGATCAATTGCAGCATTGATGTGTCGCATGCCCGCTTCAGTTTCAACGTTGCTTACAAACTGTATGTTGTTTTGGCTGGCATTATATTGCGGGCTCAGGGTCAGGCTCACAGCCGGAGCCGGACGATAGGTAAGGCCGCCCCAGAAATTCAATGTTTTGGTATGTGAATGAAAATGCTTTGAAACAAACCAGCCTGCATGCAGTTGCAGGGCGCGGCGGCTGTCGCTGTTGATGTTGCTCCAGTTACTTATCGAGCCGGGCAATTTCAGCATTGGACCGCCGCGAAGCGCCGACTTCGATAATGTATTTCCCTGTGCATTTACTCCGCTTCCGAACGACCAGTAATTGCTAAACTGTATGTATCCATTGATGTTTCCGCCATAAAAAGTATTGGTTCCCGAGAAATCCCAGCCAGTCCATTGATTAACGTTAAGGTTCCAGCGCTGATAAATACCTTTAGGTTCATTTTCGCGATATCCGATCCAAAGTACCTGAAAAATCTCATCAGTGCTTCGTATGTAGCCAATATCATTCAGTTCCAGGCCGGGCGATTTCCACATTACAAAGCCTGCGTAACGTAATTTTGAATTCCCGATTTTCCAGAACTCAACAGCGCCGCCATGGCCACTTAGCTGGGTACGGCTGGAATCAAGGCTAAGATGCCCGGCATCCGGACGGTGAAAATAACGTGCAGATGAGCGTTGTGTACGGATCAGGGCGGTGCTGTCGCCCCGAACGTGACTGCCCAGTAATTTCACGCGGAATGTATAGGTTTTATCTTTCCAGTTATGCTCCAAGTCAAGACCGCCGGAGTAAGCTGAGCGGTGCAGGAAAAGCAGATCTGGGTTATTGAGATCGCGGTTAACAGCAGTGATCATGCCTCCTAAAACCGTATTTCCACGGTCGTAATCTTTCGCCACCCTTGCAGCAAAGTAATTTGTGAAAGGTTCTACCTCTTTTTGCCGTTGTGTACCCTCGCTGTCAATCAAAGCATGTTCCCTGGCAGTGAAGCTTTCCATGATGCCGATTGAGAGCCCGTTGCGGGTTTTGCCCGTTAGCTTGGCTGCTCCCAGAATAGCAGTGTTTGAAGGCATTTTCAGGTATTCGCTCTGATCCAATGAAGGGAAGTGCTGAGGGCGCCGGCCTATGCGTCTTGAATAAAACATATTTTCGTTGGCTTCGTCGCCATTACCGGGTTGAATTTTATAATTCATGATATTCCGGCCTTCGATGAAGAAAGGCCTTTTCTCGTCGTAAAAGGTTTCAAAGGCTGTGAGGTTTACAACTGATGGGTCGGCTTCTACCTGCCCGAAATCCGGGTTCACAGAAAGATCGAGAGTAAGGTCGTTGGTAATACCTATTTTGGCATCCAGTCCTGCATTTAAACTTTCGCGGTTGCCGGTTCTGAAAGGGTTCCCATCCTGTTTTTCAAACCTTTCAAGCTGCCCCACGGTGTAAGGTGTGAGCGCTACTTCTTTTTTTGGTTCAATGCCCCTAATGCCATGCATTTCGCCGATAAACCTTACCCAGCCGCTTGCATTACGCGACATGGGCTGCCAGAATGAGGTTTCCTGTTTGCGGAATATATGGCGACCCACCTGCAGGCCCCACACATGTTCCTGCTGGTTTCCGAACCGGAGCTGATTAAGCGGGATTTGCATTTCTGCAACCCATCCATAGTCGGTGATAGCTGTTTTTACGTGCCAAACCGGGTCCCAGGTAAAATCCTGCGATTCACCATCGTTAAGGTAAATACAATCTGATTTAACGCCTGCGGCTGTTACCCAAAAAGTGAATCCGGTGCGCTGGTCAAAATAGCTATCGAACTGGATAGCAACAAAGTCACCCTGCGTGTCGTCGCGTCGCGAAAGGCGCCTTACGATGCTGTCGTGTGAGTGGTCGTGGGCGCGAATAGCTACATACAGGTTGTTGTCGTCGAATAGTATCTTAAAATCTGTTTCAAAGGAAGGGCTGGTATTTTCGTGTGGTTCATACTGGGTAAATCCGCCTTCCCATACAGCCTGCTCCCAGGCAGGATCATCCAGCCGGCCATCAATTATTGGGACGCTACCGATGAGCCTTTGGGTGTGGTAGGTTCGCTTCTCCATACTGTTCTGAGCAGCTGATTGCCCAAAAGCATAAAATACAAACACAAAAACAATAATGCCCGGCCTCATTTGATTATAAATACTCATAGGGTTTCTGAATATATATATGACGCGATGCAACCGGATATGTTACAGGCAGGTAAACAGTGCATTGTGTCATTAGCATAACGCTTCGATTTCTCACTCATATTTGAGTGCTTCTACAGGGTTTGCCATCGCAGCCCGTAATGCTTGCCATGAAATGGTTACCAATGCAATCAGCAGGGCCAATGCAGCCGCTACCACAAACATCCACCATTGAATGCTGATGCGAAAAGCAAAATTCTGAAGCCAGCGGTTCATCAAAAACCAGGCAATCGGCCAGGCAATGATGTTGGCAAGCAACACCCACCGGAGGAAATCGCCGGTGAGAAGGATCACAATACCATTTACTGATGAACCGAAGACTTTTCGGACCCCTACCTCCCTGGTACGCTGTTGCGTAGAAAACAATGCCAGTCCGGATAAGCCCAGGCAGGCAACAAAAATCGCCAGACCGGAGAAAAACATAAAAAGTTCAAATAACCTTTTCTCCTTGTTGTATAGCCTGTCAATTGAGTCATCAAGAAAGCGATAGTTGAAAGGAAAATCAGGGGCGTATCTGTTCCAGACCTCCCCCATTCTCCCGATAGTTTCCGGCGTATTATGCCCACTGATTCTTACATTTACATAACCGCACCATCCGGGCATATAGGCTAGCACCAATGGACCCACGGGGTGGTGTAATGAAATGTAGGAGAAATCTTTTACTACACCGATTACGGTGCCATTAGCAAAGCGCACGCCTACAGGGTTTTCCAGACCAAAAAGCTTTACAGCGGTTTCGTTTAAGACAAAGGTATTGTTCATGTCTGTAATAATACTTTCTTCGAACCGGCGGCCCTCAACGATTTCCAGTTCATAAACCTCAAAGAATTCATGATCCACCGGAAGGGCATCAATGCGGCGCTCTGTTGTGTCAACCATGCGGCCCCAGTTCATCCCCACATAACCGGGTATGCTGTTTGAGGCAGAAACAAATTCCACACCAGGTATTTGTTTAAGGTCGTTTTTAAAGGCTGCGTAATTTCTGGGTATTTCGCCTGATCCCCAGAAGAAAACTACGTTGCTTTTGTTGAAACCCATGTCTTTGCTCCGGATAAACTTCATCTGGCTGTAAATAACAAGCGTAGAGAAGATGATGCCAATAGATACGGTGAACTGGAAAACAATCAGGGTTTTCCTGAGCAGGCTTCCTCCTTTTCCCTTGGTGACGCCGCCTTTTATTACTTCAGCCGGTTCAAATTTCGTTAGATACACAGCCGGATACAAGCCAGACAATATTCCTACGGCAAGTGCAAAAGCAATGAAAGCCAGTATCGTCTGCGGCTGATTCAAGAGAGTGAAGTTCAGGTTGGCCTGGGTTAGCCTGTTGAATTCAGGAAGCAGGATCTCAAAAAGCAGGATGGCAATTAACAATGCTACAAGACTAAGCAGGATTGCTTCAGCCAGATATTGTCGGATGAGCGAATTGCGGGTTGCCCCGATTACTTTTTTCAGACCCACTTCTTTTGCCCGCCTGAACGCCATGGCAGTGCTGAGGTTGATAAAATTCACCACGGCAATGATCAGGATGAATATCGCGATGACGCTGTATATCGTGATAAAAGTTTTGTTTCCTTTATTAAGGTTATCATAGCGGATGTTTTGGTTGAAATATAGTTCGGAGAAAGGCCTCAGAAACATTCCAAGCTCCACGTTGTTGAACCCAAGAGTTTCATTTGCAATTTTATCCATTCCTGCCTGAAACTTTGGATTGATCACCGAGATGTCGTGATTTTGAGGCAGCAATACAAATGTGAAATAGTTCCAGTTATTCCAGTCGTTCAGTATGGTGGAGTCTCCCCTCATTTTAACCAGAGCGGTAAACGGAATTACTGCAGTGGCTGTGATGCTGCTGTTCCCGGGAGCATCTTTCATCACACCGCTGACTTCAAAATTCTGGTAGTTATTTATTTCGACTGTCTTTCCGATAGGATGTTCCTCACCAAACAGTTTTTTAGCTTCAGACTGTGATATAACAATGCTAAATGGATTTCTGAGTGCTGTAGCGGGATCACCATGTATCAGATCAAAGCTGAAAATGTTAAAGAAACTGCTATCGGCATAGATCAATTCATTGATTCTGAGCTGTTTTTCATCAACCCGTGCCAGTATATTGCGCGAACCCACATCCATTCTGCATATTTCCAGTGCTTCGGGCAGAACGGTACGTGTAAAGTTGGCAACCATACTTGCAGTGACTGCATGCTCAATTTCGATCCGATAGATCTGGTGGTAATTCTTATGGAATTTATCGGTTTGGAATTCCATATAAACATACACTGCAATCAGAAGAAACAGGGACATACCCAATGCCAGGCCAATGATGTTGACCAATGTGTACCCTTTTTGTCTTAAAAGGCTGCGGATGGAGAATTTGATGTTTGTTATCATTATTGTGATGTTTGTTTGTTGTCGCTTTAGAGCCGCCATGCATGGCGGCTCTAAAGCTCATTCATATTTAATCGCCTCTACAGGGTTTTTGCTGGCCGCTTTCCAGGTCACCGCCACAACGATGGTGATGGTTAATACAAAAACAATCAGCGCTGCCCCGGCAAAGACCCGGAATGATATATCGGTTCGACCTGCAAAATTTTGCAGCCAGCTATGCATCACATACCATGAAACCGGCCAGGCCAGGATGGTTGAAATCATCACCAGAATTGAAAACTCTTTTAGGGTGCTTAAATTGAGGCTTGCTATGGAAGCACCGAGCACCTTGCGAATTCCAAACTCACGGGTTCTTGCCTGAACAATAAAGGTAACCAGGCCGAGCAATCCCATAAATGAAAGCAGCACGGCAAGCGTTGCAAATATGCCAACCACCCTCCCGGTACGTTCTTCGGCTTTGTAGTGTTTTTCAAACAACGCATCTGTGAAGGAATAGCTTAGTGGCCAACCGGTTGCCAGATCAGACCAGTCGGTTTCAATTTCGTTCAGAGTTTGTGCGATATTTTCGCTGTTTAGCCTTAAAATTATAAAACGGGAGTAGTTGGCGAAACTATTATCCCGCAGATAATACAGCAAGGGTTGCGGAGGATTATGCTGGCTGCGGTGTTGCACATCGCGAATTACCCCAATGATTCTTTTATCGGTTTGATCCCAAAAACCCAAAATCTTTTGTCCTAACGGATCATCCAGTTCAAACAACCGTGCCGCTGTTTCATTGATGATGCATGATTCTTTCAAATCGGTTAGGTATTCACGCGAGAAATCGCGCCCGGCAACAAATTCTGCTCCGATTGTGCTGAAATAATCCCAGTCAACCGAAGTAACCGCTGTAAGCCTGCGCTCTTCAGTGGATTGGTTTTCGGCACGAAATCCTCCCTGAAGGTTAAGATGTGCCCCGGGTGTATTATGGCCGGCAGAAACAGCCAGTACACGGGGATTGCCCAGCAGGGTTTCGCGGAAGCGCTCATATCGTTGAATCATATCGCCATCCCAGGGCTGGCTGATGGCCAGCAATTGATCTTTCTGAAAACCAAGGTTCACATTACGCAGGTAATACATTTGCTGTGAGATCACAATGCTGCAAATGATCAGTGACATGGAGATCACAAATTGCAGGGTTACCAGCATCTTTCTGATATTGAACCCAAACTTGCCGCCTTTCATTCTTCCGCTATGATCCACTGCCGAAGCACCTTTGAGCACAAATACCGGTTCGAACGATGCGAGGACAAAAGAAGGATAGCTGCCGGCTATCAGGGTCACAAACAGAATAAGCAAAGCGATCACAAACATGAAAACAGGTGTAGCAAGGAAGTTGAACGACAGTTCTTTGCCTGTCAGGCTGTTAAATGCCGGCATGGCTGCTTCAACCAGAATCAATCCAATGATAACGGCAAAAAGTACATAGAGAAAAGATTCGGTCATAAACTGCCTTACCAGATTGCCTTTATGGCTGCCCAAAACTTTGCGAAGGCCAACTTCGCGGGCCCTGGCAACCGAACGTGCTGTGGCCAGGTTCATGTAATTGAAGCAGGCAATAAGCAAAATGAGCAATGCAATGGCCGAAAAAATATACAGATAAGACTTGTTGCCGGTTTTGAAGTCATGGTGTAACTGCTGAACATCGGTTGAGCCAAGGTAAATATCCTCAAGGGACTGTAATCGCAGCATCATTTCCGGACCTCCGGGCGCCGAAGAATTTGAGCGGCCATCGGTGCGGGCCAGCCAGTATTCTTCTGTGACCCTTTTTGAAACATAATCAGGATCGGCATCGGGATGGAGTTTTACAAACATCACGATTCCAAAGTTTCCCCAATTGGTCATCAGGTGCGGATTAATGCTTTCCATTGAGACCATGGAAGCCATGAAGTTCACATTAAAATGGGATTGTACCGGTATGGATTCCATTACTCCGGTAATTACGAAGTTGAGTGCATTTTCAAATGTAAGGGTCTGACCAATAGGATCTTCGTTGCCAAAGTATTTTAATGCCATTTCCTCAGTGATGATTACACTGAGAGGCTCTTTCAAAGCGGTTGCCGGATTTCCGTGAATCAGGTTCCACGAAAACAATTCAAACACACAGGTGTCGGCAAAAACCCAATCGCCATCAATGAAGGTTTGCTCACCTCTGCTGATCAGGCCTCCCCCGGGTAGCTGGAAACGGACGGCTTTTTCAATTTCAGGTATATTGTCCAGCAAATATGACATGAGTACCGCCGGCTGGCTTGAACTTATTTCACTGTGCTTAAAAGTGTTTCCAATTACCCGGAATACAATTTTCCGGTTCTCGTGATATTTATCGTATTGCAGCTCATCGTAAATATACATAAAAATGAAAAGAGCACTGGCCAGTCCAACGGCCAGCCCGACAATATTGATGAAAGCCGGCATTTTTTGCTGCAGCATCATTCTGAACGCGGTTTTAAGGTAATTGAGGACCATAATAATCTGTATCAATTGTTTTGTTTGTTTTATTTTTTGTGGTTGTAGAGACGCAATGCCATCGCCCGTAGAGACGCAATGCATTGCGTCTCTACAGGGGACGGCATTATTCATATTTCAAAGAATCTACCGGATTTGCCCTTGCTGCCCTCAGTGCCTGAACGCTGACGGTTACCACCGCTATAATGAGAGCAATAAATGCAGCCACCAGATATACGCCAATTGACTGATCAATCCTGTAGGGGAATGAAGACAGCCAGCCTTCAGCGGCATACCATGCCAGTGGCCAGGCAACCAGGTTGGCAAGCAATACCCAGTTTACAAATGTTCTTATCAGCAATCCCATCACATTGTGCTCAGTAGCGCCAAATACCTTTCGAATGCCAATTTCCCTTTTCCGCTGAAGCGTGGAATAAGATGCCATTCCAAACAATCCAAGGCAGGCAATAAAAACTGCCAGCAGCGAAAATGACGAAAACACCTTGCCAAATTGTTCTTCTTTGTGGTACATGCGGTCAAAACTTTCATCAAGAAAAGTGTATTCAAAAGGCTGTTCCCCGGCATATGACGAAAATTCCTGCTGGATGTTACCAAGGGACTTTGCAATATCGGAGCCGGATATCTTCACCATCATTGCCCAGGTCCACGATTCGTGCCATGCGTATACCAATGGCGCAATGGGTTGCTGCAGACTGTTGAAATGATGATCCCTTACAATGCCTATGATACGGCCCTCGCGGAATTCACGGCCAATTATTTCATCATATGGCCCGTGCCAACCGAAAAACCGCAGGGCTTCTTCGTTCAGGATATATGTTTGCTTCTCATCTGTTGCATAATTCCGGCTAAAATTTCGACCAGCCACCAGCTCAATCCCCATCATTTCAAGATATTCCGGATCGGCCAGCATGTATGTGTATTGTTTGGCAATCCCGTCAATCACTTCAGATTCCTGCCAGGTTATACGCCCCGGTGGCTGGTTCACAGCAGAAATAGCAATTATGTCGGGATAGCTGAGCAGCCGCTCACGCAAAATATCTTTTTTGGTATAGGTTTGCCTGTTGAGGCTGAACCAAACGATGTGCTTCTTGTCAAAGCCAAGGTTTTTGTTTTTCATATAACCGAGTTGCTCATAAACGATCAGTGTGCCGGCAATCAATGCAATGGAAATTGTGAACTGGAAAAGCGTAAGCATTTTGCGTGCAAGCGCCCCTTTTGTTCCTTTGGTAACTTCTCCTTTGATTACCATGGCTGGCTGGAAAGAAGTCAGATACATTGCCGGATATAAGCCTGCAGCAATGCCAAGCAATGATATTCCGGCAACGACCATCAAAATGCTTGCCGGATTAATTTGGTCATGCAAACTAATGTTGGTTTGCGCCAGATTGTTGAACCAGGGCATCAGCAGTTCTATAATAAGTAAACCAGCAACGAATGCGATAAAAACTGTGAGAACAGATTCACTCAGAAACTGAGCCAGGAGTTGGCGGCGTTGCCCGCCAAGCACCTTTCGCAGTCCTACCTCCCGGGCGCGCGAAGAAGCCCGTGCAGTGGCCAGGTTAACAAAGTTGATACAAGCAAGCAATAAAATAAAAACCGCCACCAGCGCAAACAAATTCACATGCTGACGATTGGCATGTTTTACACCAGCCTCATGTTTTGTGGTGTGGGCGAAGTATATTTCGCCAAGGGGTCTGAGCGAAAAATCCAGTTCCATGCTGGAAATCCTGCCATGATCCAGGTATAAACTCCTGAACAGGTTTGTGATTTCCATTTCCATGGCCGGAATATCATGCTCATGCGGAAGCAGGAAGTAGGTGTTGAAGTTCCAGTCGCTTAATAATTGTAAATAATCTTTCTGCCTGTAATACTCAGGCAGTAAAAGGATGGGTGCCACGGCATGGAAGGGCAAGTGAAAGTTGTTGGGATCGCGGATCACACCACTCACAACCAGCGGAATGCGATCGTCGTAGCGCAAGGTTTTACCAACGGCATCATCGGTGCCAAACAGACTTCGGGCGGCGCTTTCGGACAAAATTACATCATGTAGTGAACCCAATGCATTGGCGGGGTCGCCATGAATAAATTCAAATGTGAAGATGTCGAAGAACATAGAGTCTGCGAAAACAAGGTTTTCGAGCCGCAGCAATTTGTCGTCAACCCTGACATGGTTTGATCTGCCAATCATCGCCTCCACACGGGCGAAAGCAAGAACTCCCGGAATATTTCTGTAAACACGTTCCCCTGCTGATGGGCTCATCAACGCCCAGTCGCCCATTTCAAGGCGGTAAATCCTTTTGTAGTTCTCATTAAAGCGATCGTAACTGTATTGATCGGCAACATATAGCATGATGAGGCAAAAGAGAGCGATGCCCACTGCAAGGCCCAGGATATTAATAATTGAGTAAAGCTTCTGGCGAACCAGGTTCCTGAAGGCAATAAGGATGTAATTCCTGAACATGTTAGGTTTTTTACCCATCTTATGCCAATATCATACCATCCTTTGTAAAAAGCTGATCAAAAGGGAGTTATAGCAGGGGAGAACAGATGATGAATAGCCAAAGTGTTCGTCTGGGAGCAGGGTGTTGTACGAAAATGTACATTATGAGATATGTCATACGGATTGTAGAGACGCCATGCATGGCGTCTCTACAATCTGCATGGCGTCTCTACAATCCGCATCGCGTTTTTGCGATTAACGGATGATGAACAATATACTGACCTTTATGGTTATAAAAAATAAAAACCACTATGGCACGCACACCCACCAAAATGATACCACTGGGCTTTCAGGCCCCCGAATTCAGGCTTCCCGACCTTGTTTCGGGAAAAGAACTTTCCTTAAGCGAACTCAAATCGGATAAGGCTACGGTTGTAGCATTTATCTGCAATCATTGCCCTTTTGTGAAACACATTATAAAAGAATTGGTGCAGCTTGGCAAGAATTACATCCCCAGAGGCGTTGCTTTTGTAATGATCAACTCAAACGATGTGGTAAATTACCCCGACGATTCGCCCGAAAAAATGAAGGAGTTTGCAGCCGAAAATGATTTCCCGTTCCCATACCTTTTTGATGAAACCCAGGAAGTTGCCAAAGCCTGGGACGCTGCCTGCACTCCCGATTTCAACGTGACAGATGGTGAAGGCAAGGTAGTTTACCGCGGGCAGTTTGACGACAGCCGCCCCGAAAACGAACTTCCGGTTACCGGTAAAGATCTCCGCCGCACCCTTGATCTGATGCTCAAAGGCGAAAAGGTTCCCGAAGACCAGCAGCCCAGCATTGGATGTAATATAAAATGGAAACAAGGCTGATCAGAAATAAAGCCTAAACCCTAACCTGGACAATTCAGAAAAGACAAATAACAAAAGACAAATAATTTCAAAATCTCAAATTTGAAAATTCAAAACAAGGCCGAATGCGCAGCCTTAGATCTATTTAATATTCAGGCATTTGATTTTGTGATTTGTTTGATATTTGCGTGTTGCAATTTCTTCCCCCCAAAGGCATCATTTTAAAATCAATTGCTAAGCCTTCCTGTTTTGTGCAGGGTCAGCAAAGAGTAAGCTCTGCTTTTGCTCCTGATATCAAATCCGGCATCTCTGATTAATCATGTTTAAAATGTAAAAAGGAGCGGGCCAAAGTTAGCCGCTCCTTTTATCTGGTAGGATCATGAGGAAAAGCTATTCTGCCCTTTCCATCTCACGTTTAAATATCAGGCGTGTGATGTAAATTCCCTTGCCGTCGCCTTCTCCGCAATCGCTTTCAACACCGCTGAATGCAAATGCCAGGTCCCATCCCTGGAAAACCAGATCCATAATTTTTGAAGTGATGATGGCATCGTTTGAAGCCACATTCTGGAAATTAATACCTACACCGCTGTAAAAGTTCAGCAATGCGGTTTCTTCGAATTCCTGAACTTTGGCATCCGAACGCCTGACTTCCCGCTGTCTGCTTGTACGTCCATCGGTTCGGGCAGTGGTAAGGTCTTCAATGTTTACCTCCTGTTTGTTTTCGATGATGCGCGAGCGGCCGATACCCATCGGGACAATTGATTCGATAACTGTTACAATCTTATACTCAAATTGCTGGGCAAATGCCGTTGTTGATACCAAAGCGATCAACATGCTTAATACTACTTTTTTCATGGCGAAATTGTTTTTGTTAAGAATTGCCGCAAAAGTAGAACCGGCAGTTTGCCGGCGAAAATCAAAGTGATTAAACGCGCTGCAATGAACTGTGAATGATCGAAAGGAAGCCTTGAACCGGATCCTAAGCACAAAAAAAGCCCATGAGACTATCATGGGCTGCAAGTAGTGGAAGTTAGGATTGAACTATTTTTGATACAGTTTCGCCCATTCGTATTTTTTACGGTTCCGCCAGTCGCCTTTGTGATAAAGGTAACTTGCTATCAGCGGAAGCACCGAAGTGGCTTCGGCATATACCATTTGTTCATACACCGTATCTACTTTGCCCCAGGAAGAAGCTTCCTTAAGCGTAGAGCTTGAGCAGGCGCCGTCGCGCGAATCGGCAACAGTAATCTGAACGGCATATTTATGCATGGGCACGTCGGTTCCAAGTATCTCGGCACAGATAACCGTATCCTGAACAAAGTTTTTCGGAACCCCTCCGCCGATCATAAACAGTCCGGTGGTTGGCGCTGCCATTTTGATTTTTGTAAGCTCAAGGAAGTCGGCTACGGAATCAATGGAAAGATAGTTGCCCGGATTGTCCCATTGGTGCTTTACAAGACCGAAGCCAGCGCTGCTGTCAGAAAATGCCGGACAGAAAACAGGTACATTGTGTTCGTAAGCTACCTGTACAAGTGAGTCCTTTTTAACCGCTTTGTCAGGGTTGTTCACTAACCAGCGACCCATTTCCCATATAAATTCACGTGATGAATAGGGCCGGCGCTCAAGTTGGTTGGCGATTTCATAGATGGTGTGATCGCAGGCCTGCAATTCTTCTTCATCAATCAGGGTGTCGTAAATGCGGTCAATATACAGATCGCGCAACATTTTATCGTCCAGGTCGGGGCTGCCTTTGTAATGTTTGAAGCCAAGGGCCTCAAAAAAGTCCATGTCCACTATGCTTGCGCCTGTGGCTACAATGGCATCCACCATATTGCTGCGGATCATATCCACATAAACCTGCATACAGCCTCCGGCGCTGGTGCTGCCGGCCAGGGTCAGGATCACAGAACAATCCTTGTCGTTGATCATCAGGTCGTAAATATCGGCTGCCGAGGCAGTATCGCGCGAGGTAAATGACATATCGCGCATGGCGTTGATCATGGGTGAGGCATCAAAACTTTTGATGTCAACGTGCTTGACAGGATCTTTAAGCAGATTGGATTTTTTCATTTGCTATAAAATTAGTGGGTTAAATTATTTTTGGTTCTTTGGGATCTCGTCTACGAATTTGTAGGTAAGCAACTTAAAAATAAGTTTTGCGGCCAGAAAATCAGGAGCCTTGTCAATGGGGTTTGGAGCCAGCTCAACAATATCAAAGCCGACAATATTTGCTTTTTCGCTTATCCGTCGCAGTATTTCAATGGTTTGATACCAGAGCAGCCCACCGGGTTCGGGAGTTCCTGTTGAGGGCATGATGGATGGATCAAGCGCATCGAGGTCGAAGGTAATGTATACATTGTTGCTGAGCGTGCTGAGCATGTCGTATTTCCAGGTTTCGTTGTCGTTGATGTCGCGTGCAAGGAAAATACGGGCCGGTTCGATTACAAAGCTTTCTTCAACACTCATGCTGCGAATGCCAATCTGAATGCAGGTCGCCATTTCTCTTGCCCTTGCCATCACACAGGCATGATTGTATTTTGATCCCATGTATTCGTCACGCAAATCGGCGTGGGCGTCAATCTGTATAATGGTGAGGTCTTCAAATTTTTCGGCGTGGGCTTTGATGGCGCCAATGCTTACCGAGTGTTCACCGCCAAGGGTAACGGTGAACTTGTTGCGGTTCAGCAACTTCTTAACCTCTTTGTAAACTTCGTTTGACATTTTTTCCGGATCATCGCTTGTTTTCAGCGGCTCGGCTGTGTGAATACCCAGCAGGTGCACCTCACTGTCGGTTTCAATGTCATAAATTTCGAGGTTTTGCGAAGCTTCGATGATGGCCTGTGGGCCATTGTCAGCGCCTTTACCCCAGGTGCTTGTTGCATCGTAGGGAACGGGAAGGATCACAATTTTTGATGATCCCAAAGCTGAATATTGATCGGGTAAGTCTCCGTAATTCATTTTTTTCTGTTTTGGTTAATAATCTCCGTGCTGTGAATCAGGATTTGCACTGACGGATTTTAAATTATCATACAAAAGTACAACAAAAATGGAAAGATCGTATCAGTCTGCTCCAGCCTCACCCGGCTTCAGGCCAAATGCAGCACAACATGTTTGACATCTGCCATCCGCCATCAATACCCCAATATCTTCAGCATGGCTTTATAGCTTTGCTCTTTCCCAAAGAGCTTGGTGGTGTATTCCCCTTCATCGTCCACATCAATAATGATGTGTTTGGGAGCGGGGATCAGGCAATGCTGCACGCCTCCGTAACCACCAATGGATTCCTGATAAGCTCCGGTATGGAACAGGCCAATATACTGCGTGTCGCCGTTGGCTATTTTCGGAAGGAAGATGGCGTTGGCATGGGCTTCTGAATTGTAGTAATCCTGGCTGTCGCAGGTGAGGCCGCCCAGGAAAACCCTCTCGTATTCCTTGTCCCAGTTGTTGATGGCCAGCAGGATAAAACGCTGGTGGGCTGCCCAGGTGTCGGGCAGGGTGGTCATAAAGGAGCTGTCAATCATATTCCACACCTCGCGGTCGTTCTGGCGCTTCTGGTCAATGATGGAATATAAAACCGCTCCGCTTTCACCCACTGTGAATGATCCGAATTCGGTAAAAATATCCGGTTCGGGAACTTCATTGCGTTCGCAAACGGCTTTGATCTGGGCCACAATCTCTTCGGCCATGTACTCATAATCAAAATTGAACGAAAGCGAATTTTTGATGGGGAACCCGCCCCCGATGTTCAGGGAATCCAGTTCGGGGCAGATCTTTTTCAGATCGCAGTATACGTTAACGCATTTCTGAAGTTCGTTCCAGTAATAGGCATTGTCGCGGATGCCTGTGTTGATGAAGAAATGCAGCATCTTCAGCTCAAACTTGGGGTTGTTTTTGATCTTGGCTTCATAAAAAGGCACAATATCATTGTATCGAACCCCGAGGCGTGAAGTATAAAATTCAAAACGCGGTTCTTCTTCGGCGGCAATCCGGATTCCCAGCTTGCATTTTTTTGTCATCCCCTGATCGTAAAGATCAATTTCGGCCATGTTGTCAATGATGGGGATGGTGTTCACATAATCATTTTCAACCAGGTTGATGATGTTTTCAATATACTGCGGCCTTTTGAAGCCATTGCAGATAATATAGTTGTCTTTGGCAAACTTGCCTTCTTCATGCAGTTGTTCTATGATGTTGATATCAAAAGCCGAGGATGTTTCAATATGGGCGTCGTTTTTGAGCGCTTCTTCGATCACAAAGGAAAAGTGCGAACTCTTTGTGCAATAGCAAAAATGATACTCGCCGTCGTAATCGGCTTTTGCGATGGCCACATTGAAAAGGCGTTTTGCTTTCTGTATCTGCTTACTGATCTTAGGCAAATAGGTAAGCTTTACCGGCGTGCCATATTGCTTAATGATATCCATCATGGGTATATCATTGAAATACAGCTCATCGTCAACAACTTTGAATTCCTCGGTGGGGAAGTCAAAGGTTTGCTCAATCAGGTCAATATATTTATTCTTCATGGTTTTGATCCTGTTTTAAGTATTTGAATAACAATAGTAAAACTACATTGCCTTGGTGCTTTGAGCAGGCTTTTCCGGAAAACAAGATGCTTTCCGGCTGTTCTGAAACAGGGCTGCAAAAATATAATAAACATTTTGATTTAAAGCCGTAAATACAAACTAAATGATCCGGATGAGGAAAAATTCATTGAAGTAACTCACTCCGATTTGAATTTTCAATACATTTGCCAATACTTTAACCAGTAACTATGAAGAAGAGTGCCCTTTTTATCGCATTGGCAATTCTCACACTTGCCTCGTGCCAGCCAAACCGGCTGCTTAGGAGTGAGAAAAAACTAATCGGCGCGGGCCATGCCGATAGTGCCATGTATGTACTCAGTGTTTTCAACATTGAAGATTCCCTGGTATTGAGAGAGCGTTCCAGGCCAGTGCAGAACCCGCAGAACAAACACATAAGGCTGCTGGAGCAAAGGATGCTAACCACTGTAATGCATCCCAATTCACTCGGTGTGGGAATTGCGGCGCCACAGGTTGGAATCAGCCGCCAGATGATACTGGTTCAGCGGTTTGATAAAGAAGGGGAACCTTTTGAAACCTATTACAACCCGCTTATTTTATCTGGTTCAGAGGAAACGGTAACCCGCCACGAAGGTTGTTTGTCCATTCCCGGCTGGCGTGGCCCGGTTGAAAGGCCCGATGTTATTCAGATTAAATACATTAACCATACCGGGAAGGAAGTAATGGAAACGGTTCAGGGGTTTACTGCCCGCATTTTCCAGCACGAGATTGACCACCTGAATGGCATCTTCTACACCGATCTGGTTTATCCTGCTGATTCAATCCGAAGGGTAGAGTGACTGAATTAGCAGTTAGCGATAGGATCGCTCAAAGCGATACTATCGCTATTACTTATGCAAACAGTTCGCAGCGTTCAAAATAACCAATAACCTGAACATTAACTATTATAATAGCATCAGGATTTAAGCCTTTGCTATTTGCAGGATATTGTCCCCCTTTTTAAAAAGGGGGGCAGGGGGGATTTCTTCTTTCAATAGCACAATGTCTGCGCCGTTATTCTTCAAATTCCTTCATTGCATCATACACCTTCTTCGCCCCATAACCAGCTGCCATCAGCAGCAGGAATCCTGCGCCTGCGCCTATGGGCGCGCCGCCGCCAACAGGTGCGTTACTCCGGCCCCCCGATGGGTCTTAGCTAAAAAAATATTAACGAACAGTATACATAGTTTCGCTGTTAGCGATAAATCCACCGCAACGCATTCTATCGCATTGTCCTCGGGATGTACTTCCGAAAACCGGCAGTTTAAATGAAATGCCCGTTGTGGAGAATGTTCAGGCAGGGCTTATCTGAAATGGGTTAATTTTGTTTAATAATTCTTTCTACGCCTGTTTGGTTACCTTGCATCACACGAACCAGGTAAATACCCGGACTGAGTTCCTGAAGCCCCACATACTGCTCCGGCACGGCAGGAAGTTCCTTGTAAAGCATCCGTTTGCCCATAATACTATGGATCTCTAATACGATCATTTCCTGGTCATCATACGCTTCCAGCTCAAGTGTGAAGCCCTTGGTGGCAGGGTTCGGATAGAGTTTGAAAAAGCTGTCATTCACTGAAATCACCATTTTTTTCTGTTCTTCTGCATTGACCGGTTCCTGAGCAAGCAATGTGCTTGTTATTACCGGACAATATGGCCCTCCCGGAGCTATCCAGGCATGAACGGCAGATCCGCTGTGAAAATGTGTGCCGGGCAGCATAATGATATTTTGCCCTGCAATAAGATCAACTTCGCTACCGGAAGCAACATCAAACTGCTGTCCGCCTCCGCCGGTTGTAATGGTTTGGGTTGCATTGAAACAATGCTGGCCGGAGGCGATGTTCATGCCGGTAAGCGTAAGGTTGGTGGGTACTGTTTCGGTGCCACTTACGGATACATCATCAACATCCCACCAATACCCCCAGGCACCGGTATAATTCCACTTGAACCGGACATGCGATTGCCCCGCTACCGCAGGAATAACCTGGTTAAAGGATGCGGGATTACTTGTGCTGTTAATCCATTGCTGTATTTGCACCCATGTTGCTCCATCATTGATGCTGTATGATAATGTAGCAGTAGAATAATTAAAGTACTGCAGAAAGTAATGCGTAAACGAAAGAGCAACATCGGTATAGAATGTGAGATCCAGCCTTGGAGTGATAAGGTCTGTGTTTTGAGTACCGCCGGAACCATAGGCATCGCTGTTAAGAAACGCATAATTGCCGGTTGTTCCAGTCAGGCCATTTGCATGGGTTCCAAACTGCCACACCTGCCCATTGCCTGTATGATCGGTAATTACCCAGCAAGGCGGAAGCGAAGTGGAAGCGTTAAAGTTTTCAGTAAACGGTAATACAGTTACTGTTCCACAATCAGTTGTTGCATTGGCATTACGACCCGGGGAATATTCATCGGAGGTATTATAGGAAAAGGCCTTGTAATAATATGTTGTGCTGGGATTCAGGTCTGTGTGCATAAAGCTGGTATTTGATCCCCGGTACAATACAGTTCCACCACCAGGAATGGATTGGCCCGCTGTATATGTGTTGCCATTCACCGGGACGCCAAATGTGCCGGTTGACGACCAGGCAATCATCACATTATGGTTATCAATGTTTTTTGTCCACATCAGGTCAATCTGGCTGTCGCTGATGGTTGTAGGGGTCAAGCTTTGTGGATTTAAAACCCCCGATATTAGTTCGTTGCCGGTAATGATGACTGAGAACTGCTGGCTCCCTCCGCTAAGTGTTCCCTTGTGAGAAATCGTTACATTGTACATTGCTCCAGCAGTGGGTGAGGCAATATGAACCATCTCCACATTATCACGGAAGTTGTCACCTATGGTTGGCGCTGCTGACGGATTTGCAGGGTTCAGGATATATGGAAAAGAGGTGTTGTTTAAAGGATCCAGGATGCGCAAATCCAAATCGTTTACCAGCATTAAAGTACTAGGATTCAATGAAGCGGGAGGAGGTGTTCCCGGAACATCGTTCCAGACAAGGGTGGCACGCAATGGCTCATCACCGCTTGCTTTCACCGGTATTGTAATCTGGTTTCCGCTGTTGAGTGTGAGTTCCTGGATATGGATCTCGTTGGCTACATTATTCTGGCTCATGATATGCGTCGCTTTCTCAGTATCCATTAAACCCCAGCCGAAACGGTAATCGGGGCCTGGGGCGCCGCTGATATTGTCATCGGCGCTGTGGATGATAAGCCCCTTTACAGTGGAGGAAAGCAGTTCAACTCCCGGATGGAGGTTTTGCTGGTGCTGAAGCAGCAACCCAACCGAGCCGCTCACCATTGGGCCAGACATAGAAGTGCCATTTAAGCTCCCATAATCAGTATCTGACAATTCCAGAGTAGAGTAAACATTAACACCTTTGGCAACCACATCAGGTTTAACACGGCCATCATCGGTAGGTCCCCAACTGCTGAACGAAGACATTTCACCGCTGGCTGTAACAGCACCTACTGTGAGCAGGTTTTTTGCATTGCCGCGCTGCGGTATGCAATCATAGCCATTAGCTCCTCCATCCTTATCTCTTGTGGCAGTACTTGAAACCCAACTGGAGCCATCCCAGTAATAATGAAATGTTCCGGGATCAGGACCCTGCCCGCGGTCATTACCGGCTGATTTCACAATCAGGTAGTTGGGGGCATTATGGGCTATTTCATCCCAGGTTTGTGCCAGTGAGGAATAAAATCCGAAGTAATAATCTTCCGTAGTACTAATGTTTACATTTCCATACCAATACCAATTGCCGCCAAATGGATGCCAACCGGTAATGCGGCCATATGAATGTTGTGAAACCTTTAATCCTCCTGCTGCAGCCGCTGCCATTTCCGAAGCATCAGAATTCCAGTCATAAGCGTGTAGGTTAGCAGCATACGACATACCTTTGGCGGCAGGCACAACGCCGGAAGCCACCATAGTTCCGGCCACGTGGGTGGCATGAAAATTATTAGTAGGAGAACCGTCAATCTGGGTTACCCTGCCACCAAATTCCTGGTGGGTCAGGCGAACCCTCCCGGCATCCCATATTCCCAATGTCTGGCCTGTGCCTGACAGACTAAGCCCGGCACTGCCACCCGGATACACCTTGTCCGAGTTTATCAATGCTGCGCCCCCGGCATTATAAGTGGTATTGTAAAATGGCATTCCGTTTTCGAAAAACATGAGTTCCACCGTCTGCCCTTCAACTTCATACCTTACAGGCAGCCCCAATGAATTAGCCAGGCGTATGGCTTCTGCTTTCCGGATCGTAAAATCACGTTCCAGATCAATGGATAATTCGATTAGCCTTTCCCATTGTTGCAGGTTTTGCGCCTGAGTGGAAACCAAGCCTGGCAAAAGCAGGATACACAATATAACCGAAAGCGTAATTCTTTTCATAACGGAGTTGTTGGTTGATTAATATTTGGATAAAACAAGCAACCCGGATTATGATGAGCAGGTAAAGATATTCAAAAAACGATTTCATCGTGAATCAATTTATAAACAAACTATATCTGAAAAAGTTGAAGCATAACAAAATCCGCCATGACATGAGGATCCGGAGCAGTATTTGTTTATTTGTAAAAATGATCAGATAATGGTTCTGCGCTTCGCTGCGATTAATATTTGCCAGCGCTGCATTTCTAAAAAGCTACTACAGTTACAAAATCTAAGCCTGAAGGCCGCGGTGTTTATGCTATTCCTCCAGCCTTTTTCTGGCATCATACACCTTCTTCGTTCCATAACCCGCTGCCATCAGCAGCAGGAATCCTGCGCCTGCGCCTATGGGCGCGCCGCCTCCCGGAACTTGCTGGTTGCCGCTTTCGCCGTGGCCGCCCGGTGGGGGCGGGGGGCTGCTCTGGCCAAAGCTTGTAAGATGAAACATCAGAAAAAATGCGGACAGCAGTAAAATCTTTGTTATCGCTTTCATTTTATTTATGTGTTTTAAGTTTTGCCTTATTGAATTACAAGCTTGCGGGTGGCTGTTTCTTTGTCTGAGGTCAGCCTCACAATATATGCGCCGGGCGCAAGGGCGGTTTGCATGCTTTGCAGGCCCTGTCCTATCGCATGGCTCAGCACAAGCTGCCCCTGCACATTATACACTTCCACATGGGCTTTTTCAGCCTGGTTCAATACATACAGGGTGTTGCCGGATGTGTAGGCGTGCAGTTGGATGCTGCCGGGCAACTCCGGGACGCTGAGTGCGCCAAATTTTAGCAGAAAACGGTTGTTGACTTCGCCTTTTTCAGCATGGAAACTGTAAACCGGGTTTTCGGCAAGGTTCTGTGTAATGCCTGACACCAGATCTTCAAGATAAACATAGTCCGTATCAAACTCACCTGAAATACCGGCAAGCGAAAGGGTGTAAACCCCTGTTTCGGGAACCAGTAAACCGAGGGCAACTGAACCCTCTTCGGGGATAGATGGAATAGAGTTTATTGCAACTTTTTTCTGATCGGAAGTAAAAGTATAAAGCTGCGGTGCTGCCGGGTTAAAACTATACATTTTAATGGCATCCGACCGGTCGCGGGTAAATTCAGCATTGTCAATAATACGCAGGGTGGTATGGTCATAATACGTATTGTTGCTGAATTGCATTACCAGTTGATTTTGCACCCCGCTGTTTTTGGCAAATGTGCCGCCATGAACCCGCATAGAGTTGCTGAATGTAAAATTGCCTGCTTCATTGGCCAATACAAAGAATCCCTGGTGCGGGGCAATGAAGGCATCAGGTAGATTACCATTTACTGTTACATAATTTCCGGCCCCTCCGCCTTCAGTTGGGTCGTATATATAAGCATAATCATCAGCGAATAAGCTCCGTGTTGCAAGGTTCCAGTCAATACCTGAAGCGTAGGGATTGCCAATGAGGTTCGCACCGGCGTAAGCGCCTGTACTGGTTTTTGTTACAGCAACAACCACATCTCCATTATTCAAATTATCAGTGAATAGCTTGGTTTGATCTGTTGCTTCAAACGAAACCAGATAACCTTTTCCGGGTACAAATTGAGTAATGTAGTTTGCACCAACTTTTTGGTTGAGCCAGGTGTAAGTTGGTTCATCATAGGCATAAAAATCGTATCCGGTATTATCAGGCTGGTAGGTTCCTGCTGGAGTCCATTCACCGGAAACTGCCTGGTTAACCACGGGTGAAGAAACCAGCCTCCATTGTTCGGTACCGGCAAAATAACGCTCAACGGTAGCCGGTACATCGGCTGTGTTGTGAATGAGTGAGCCGGTGCCGGTGGCGTTGGATTTGATGAGTAGGCCTGATTGTGATTTACTGGCTGTATTTTCGTTAATCAAAGCCCCATTCACTGTAAGGTTAACGCCGGGATTGATCTGCAGGAACTGGTTAGCTTCAATGATCAGGTTTTCTACTTCCAGATTGGTGTTGAGTTCGACCTGGCCTTTGACGTAGAGATCAACATATTGTGGAATTGTGGTGGGATCGGTTTCAATTTTTAGGTTGTTTGCATAAAGGTTTCTCTGACCATCAGTACCTGCATTATGTCCACCTGTATAAAGTCTGAAACCGCCAAGTGTCGCATCACTTACTGGAAAAGTCTGGTTATCGGTCCAGGCACTATTTTCGCTTGAGCCTATAACTTTAATTGAGAGATCTCCGCCTGTTTGTGTAATTTCAAAAGTCAGAACCATATCTCCATAGTAACCCCAACCAGTGGTTCCGTATCCATCATTTGAGATATTGAAATTCCAGATTTCATCAGCAGGAGCAAATCCATTTGCGTTAAAAAGAGTAATTCCACGTGCGCCGTCTCGCCATTGTACAGCCAATTGTATGGAGAATGTTGCTCCATCACCCCAGCTTGTGATGCTTCTCTCTGCATTGGCGAACCGATTATTATTGCCGTACATCCCAAATGATCGTGCGTCAGCACTGTTAATATTACCATGCCCCTCGGCAGTAGAATTTCCAAGAAAATGGCCGGCATCTGCAGATGAGCCACCGCTGATATAGAGGTTCCAGGGCTCGAAACCATAACCTCCATTTCCAGCCCATGTGTCTCCATAATTTGAGGCGTCGTCAGCTGCTCCTATGAGCAGAATATCGGGCAATTCGGTCATTGAAAGATCACGGAATCGAATCTGGCCTGTGCCCGAAGTCATTTCAAATTTGAACTTACCATTCGTTACATTATTAGTTCCCGTCAGATCAACAATTACAACATTATCATCATAGTCTGAACTTGTCGGAAATGCTGTAAACAGGCTTTGATAATTAACACCGCCATCGTTTGAGATTTTTAGCTCAAGCTGCCTGTTGCTACCTGTTCCAAAAGTTGCTGTGCTAAAGGCTAATTTTAGTTGATCAAATGCCGTGAAATCTATTTCAGGAGTTTCAACAAATCCATTGAGGAAAACTTTGAGGTATCCACCGGCACCAGTTTCCTGATTGGCATCTTCAATATCAAAACCCTGTAACAGCGCTCTTGCATTGTCTGAAAGTGTTCTGAAATTGTTTGAGTAAGGAATGCCAAATGCTTCAACAACCGTTCCACTAACAGCAACGTTAATGGCATCAGCTCCTCCTCCTGAAATGCTAATATCTCCCGAATATTCATCAGCAGCTAAATCTGCAGCCAAACGAACCCAAATATCAGTGGCTGTGCCATCAAAAGCAACAAGGCTGATCGAGCCAGAATAAGTACCATTTTCTACTTCTGAAATCTCAAAGTTGCTTGGTGCAGTTACTGTAACATTCGTTCCATCTAAATTTGATCCGGAAACTTCAAAACTTTGTGAAGTTGAAGGCCCGTTGCCTTCAAGATATGCAAAGCCAGATAGAGTGCCGGGTGCCAAGTTGATTGTTGGATCACCTGATACTTCATCCAATTTATATAAATTTAGATTTCTTTGAGTTCCTATGTAACAAGCAAATCTTGGAGAGCTATTGTTGTATTGCAACAGCCTTGTGGTAACAGCCAGATTAGTAAAAGTGAAAACATTACTACCATAAGATATAGTCCATCGTTGATTATTAGCAGTAACAGCATCAACTATCTGCACGTTGTTTGAGGATCCTGTGTAAGAAACATACTTTGCAATGCCTTCATTGTAAACGCTTCTGCCTCCACCATTAGTTTCAATTAACCATACAATGGATGCTGAAGGATTCGTTAACGAGCCTGATGAGGGAGAGATTGCAGTACGGTCAAGAAAAGTACCATTGTGTGTATTGTTCATGGCATATTGATCATTGGCCTCTGCAATGACATAATAACCGTCAGTCAGATCCACAATGGATGTAATTTTAGTGAAGGTGCCAGTTCCTGAGTACTGCCCCCACCCGCTCACCGCAAGCAGCAGCCCGGCCATCAAGGCCATTGATCTGATAAAAAGAGTAGATTTTTTCATGTGTTTATTTGTTTATTTGTTTATTGGTGAATTGGTTAAATGGTTGATTGGTGTAATAGTTAATTGGTTGATTAGTTGATTGGTATAGTGGTCAAATATTTTGTCAATTGGTTACTGCCAACTGCTAACTGCATACTGCCTACTTTTTCTGTGATTGTTAAAACGGTCAAATGGTTTGTTTGTTTATTGGTGGATTGGTTAATTGGTTAATTGGTTGATTGGTCAATTGGTTAATTGGTTGATTGATCAAATGGTTGATTGGTCAAATGGTCAATTGGTTGATTAGTTAATTGGTTTCCAGATAATATTTGGCTGGCTGATTCATTGGGTTTTGTCAACTGCTGCCGATAGCTGTCAGGACTGCCACTGCCACTGCCTACTTTCTACTTTCTACTTTCTACTGGTTTAAACAAATACTTACTTGCCGTGCAGGATTGGCCAAAACTAGAAGCAAATATACAACAATCGGTTTACGTAGATACCAATTTGCAGGATTATTAAATTGTTAAAAATTCAGGTTTTTTTACAGCAACAGTATCTTGTTGCAAATCTGTTGATTGTGCTTTCAGGGATCAGCGGGTCTGTTTGTCCGGGATGGCCGCAATCAGGTTGCGGGTGTAATCACTGGCGGGTCGGGCCACCAGGGCATCGGCTTCGCCGCTTTCAATTATTCTGCCGTCTTTCATCACCATCATGCGGTCCGACATATAACGCACCACCGAAAGATCGTGTGAGATGAAAATGTAGGCAAAACCAAAATCCTTCTTCAGTTCGTTCAGCAGGTTCAGCACCTGGGCCTGTATGCTGACATCGAGCGCCGAAACGGATTCGTCGCACACAATAAACGAAGGGTTGAGCGCCAGGGCGCGTGCAATGCATATCCGCTGCCGCTGCCCGCCTGAAAACTCGTGCGGGTATCGTTGGTAATGTTCGGCGCCCAGCCCCACCCGTTCGAGCAGTTCCCTTACTTTTTGCCTGCGCCCGGAGGCGTTCTGGTAAAGGCCGTGCACTTTCATGGGTTCGGCAATGGCTTCGCCAATCTGTATGCGCGGGTTGAGCGATGAATAAGGATCCTGAAAAATGATCTGCATGCTGCGTCGCATGGCCCTAAGCTCCCCCGGGGGCATGCTGAAAAGATCGGTTCCCATAAAACTGACTTTGCCTTCGTTAGCTTTTACCAGCCTGAGCAAAGCCCTGCCAAGGGTTGTTTTTCCCGAACCCGATTCGCCCACCAGCCCCAGGGTTTCGCCCGGGTAAACATCCAGGCTCACGCCATCAACGGCTTTCACACAATTTTTCCTGAAACTGAAGGCGGAAGCGTTTTCTTCAAAGTAAACCTTCAGGTTTTCCACACTGATGAGCGGTTCGGACTTGTAGAGGGTTTTGTGGCGGAGTGCGCGATTTTCGGGGCTGATATAAATGGTTTCCGTTTTTTTGCGGCTTTCTTCCTGCATGAAATCCTTAACAGTAGGCAGTTTTTCGGGTCGCAGGTGCATGCCCGGCCGGCAGGCGATCAGGCCTTTTGTGTAGGCGTGAACCGGTTTGCTGAATATTTCGCCAACCATTCCATGCTCAACCACCTTGCCTTTGTACATCACGACCACCTGGTCGGCGATTTGTGCCACCACGCCCAGGTCGTGGCTGATATACAGCATGCCCATATGATATTTCTGCTGCAGCCTTTTCATAAGCGCCAGTATGCTTTGCTGAACCGTTACATCCAAAGCAGTGGTAGGTTCGTCGGCAATAAGCATGGAAGGGTTGCATGCCACGGCCATGGCAATCATCACCCTTTGTTTCTGGCCACCAGAAAGCTGATGGGGATAGCTGCGGAATATGGATTCGGGGCGGGGGAGAAGCACCTCATCAAAAAGCTCCAGCGTTTTTGCCCTGGCTTGTTTGCTGCTGTAACCCAAATGTACCATCATGCTTTCGGCAACCTGTTTTCCGCATTTTTTAACGGGGTTGAGCGAGGTCATGGGTTCCTGGAAAATCATCCCGATACGGTTTCCGCGTATCCTGCGCATGCGTTCGGCAGAAAGGTTTCGCAGGTCGGCAACTTCTGAGTGGTTGCTGAAAAATATTTCGCCTTCGCTGATTCGTCCGGCCGCCGGAAGCAGCCCCAGTACCGACAGGGCCGTTACCGTTTTGCCTGATCCCGATTCCCCTACTATGCCCAGGGTTTTCACGGGTTCAAGGCACAGGCTTACCCCGTCAACGGCGCGATGGGCTTGTCCGTCGGAGAAGAAATCAATGCAGAGATTACGGATTTCAAGCAGGGGGGATGCTGGCATACAAAAGTTTGTTAAGCGTTACAAAAGTAAGCTTTTAAGTGGGAATGGAATCCTGTAAAAATGCCGGTAAGATGATGAAACTGTTTTTCGTTCACTTTTGGGTGATTGGGGTAATGCGAGTTGCCAGGTTCTTACTTCCTGCGCTCTGATATGAATACGATGGACAACAAGGAGATTTTCGCCAAGGCGGAACATGGTCCCGCTTCTTTCTCTCTGATATGATTTCGATAAGCGACAAGGAGATTTCTCGCTCCCTTCGCTTCGCTATGGTCGCTCGAAATGACGGGCGCTGAGAAGGTTATAGGGGGGTGTCAGGGCGGCGCGAAGCG